>JAEEGH010008664.1_pt1 | contig 23947 bp, 22 predicted proteins | sample 9134181 | NCBI WGS metagenome assembly JAEEGH01 (sample SAMN16246544, study PRJNA631951) | gut metagenome | biome: gut microbiome; feature: rumen; material: DP-attached | host: Bos | place: Iran: Karaj | collected 2018-10
AGAGCAATGCGTCTGTTCATTGTACGTGCAAAGGCCTTTGTTGCATTACAAAGATACAGAATACTCTGAAAACAACTAAATCGAGTATGTTTCGACCTGATTATATGAGAAATGAAGAGGAATCAAACCTGAATTGAAGGAATACGGGTGCGCTTGAAGCCGAATTTACAATAGAGCGGATGCTTTATGGAGATTTCCTATCTTTTCTTTGTGTCAGATAAATCGGAATGGGTTGCTACCATCAGTCAAGAAACCGCAGGAGGCCGCATATTCCGGCGTCGGTGCCATTTCGCCAAACTGCTGCACGACGGCGGGCCTCCCACCGCACCCCAGGGCAGGTCAGTGTGCAGCTAGGGCCGAAATCGACGGGTGCTGCACAACTATAGGCCATCCAGGGCCCTCTAGAGTGTGTGACCGTGCAGCAGTTTGGCGTAATCGAGACAACTTATCCTGCTCACGTCAAGGAGCGGCTCAGGAAGTATAGGGTGGATAAGGTTTAAGACTTTATGGATATCAGTCGCACTTTTGTCGCAAAATCTTATTGAATTACAAACAATATTCGAAATATGGCCAATGTTGCCTGTTTTGGCACAGCTACCTACAATCTTCGCTGTATGGTCACTCATTACTGCCGAAGAAGTGGCCCGACAATTAATACCCCAAAACCTGTCCAAGAGTAGTTCTGACATCGGACAGGCCCACCACGCTCCTTACCGATCCGAGGCAGTCCTTCAAATGTAGATTACTCATTCATCTGAATACATTACTTCAAAACTATACCCCACCGGACATCTCCTCAGTTTGTATAAATCATATTGGAGCCAATAAGGAAAACTATTAGGAATGAACCTTGTTTCGAATAAACACCCAGTATTAATGCTGCTAAACAAAGGCTCCTTGTCCTTGATGTACACCATGATCCATTCCCCATCTAAGGTTGGTTCAAAACACTTGAGATCTTTATAAAGGAAACCTTCAAAGTATTTGTTAATATCTTCGTTCAAGATAATAGATTCTTCAATATTAATGGGTTTATTATGCTCAGTGCTGTGTGGCTTAATCTTATAACTATGTATACTATTGTCTTTGTGGTACCATACTATGTTGAAATCATTGAAAGCAACAGAATATAGAAAAACAGTATCTACTACTTTTTGAGTTTTTAATATCAGCCTATCTGTTCTTTTCTGGAGGGATAATTGAGCGCTACAACTACAAAATACATAAGCAATAAGAGCTATTATTGATAATTTCTTCATCATTTAATTGGTGATTGGTTGCCCATTTGAGTAAATACATCATATCTATTACCTTCTTTCTACGCTTGCTTCAAAGCTTCCTCGCCTTCTCAACGTGATAAGTGGTGGTACCCCTTTTAGAGTAGGCAGACCAGCAGAGTGATCACTATAGCACCAAGAGCATAACTGAACCCATTAGCCTTAAGCGTGGCGTTAAAGACGCTCTTAAAGGTATACCGCTTCTTTAGAATAAGATAATTAATCAGTAATTCGATTAAGATGGAAAGCACTAGCGCAGCGAGATAGTAGATTACCAAGACTTTCCACTGTATGGGATCGTGGATATCCACTTCATTAGAACTAACCCAAGGGAACCAAACGACAAGCCACCACCCTCCAGTCAAGATCATTGAGATGATAATCCCAATAAGTCCGCTGACAGCATTCGATGACACAGCGGATAAGTAAACCCTGGAGTCATGATTTTTATGTGTTAGATACCTGCTCATCAGAAACGCCTCGCCAAAAATGACGATGGCCATAAACAACCAACCTAACGGGTGAAGAATAAAGATTCCGAATGAAACATCCAGTGGTAGCATGGTATTAACAATAATTTGCTAAAAGGCAATACAAAGATAAGTATTAATTTATTTTCAATTGGTTCTGGAAATGAAGATAGGGACAAGAGATGGTATGTTAATTGCGGCTTTGGAGGAAAATCTGAAACACATAGTTATGAAAAGGTTTGCGGTTTCGTTATTTCTAGTTGCTACTGCTCTATCGGTAAGTAATTGTGGTTCCTCAGCTTCTTTAATCAGCGGAGACCAGATGTTCATCCTTGGGACACCATATCCCAATGATCATTCTTTCCATAGAGCAATTGCAACAGAAATAGAGGATGGTTTTAAGGTGGCTTCTGATTGGGGCCGTGGTGAGTTTGACAGCAATACAATAAGGATAGAATTCTCCATTGATCACGATATCAAGGTGGGACATGAAGTCCCGATGGAGCACTGCTATTTTGGATATCCATGTTCCAGTAACTTTGATGATAATACCTTCACGATAAAAAGTGGGCATGTTTATTTGAAAAGCAGAACCGATGATCAGATTGTCGTTCGGTTCAAGAATGCTTGTTTTTCACTTAGTGCCGATGGGGATTATCTTCTAAACGGAGACCTATCGTTTTCTATTTCGCAATAAGCACCTTCATAACGAAGCCCTGAAACAAAAGGACGTTGATGAAAACGCTAAATTCCAATTTATCGCTCACTTAGGAGGGCGATTATTTCTTCTGATGCTTTGCAGAAACTATCGCAAGGCAGGGCAGGACTGATCCATCCGATAATCTCTTTTTTACCGGTGCTTTGCCGGCATTTTGCTTCAAATATGTTGCCCTCACTCCCGGTCGCGAAGAGGGAGAGGGCAAAATCGTGCTCAAGGGTGCGCCCGGATGGACCCTTAAGCGAGAAAAGGGGTTATAAAAAACGAAACCGCCCCGGAGGCTTCTCTGAGGCGGTTGGAGTTGTTCCAGGTGATTCCGTTGGGATTCGAACCCAAGACCCACAGCTTAGAAGGCTGTTGCTCTATCCAGCTGAGCTACGGAACCAAAAGGACTGCAAATATACGTAATTTCCAAGTATTTCAAACATTTTTTGTCACTCGCGGACGCCCAGTTCGCGGAACCGTGCAGCGGCGTTGAGGAAATGTGCGGTTATCCAGAAAACGGTCCAGTTTTCAGAATAGCCCCCACGAAGCTTGTAAACCGAAGACATATCCCCCTGCTGGGCGAAATTAGTGTGCTGGACCTGCTCCCCCTGGCTCCCGGACGGGTCGATCAGCTGCGAGCAAGAGCGGAACATGACCTTGGACAGACGGACCAGCCTCTCGTCCCCGAGGATCTTACCCATCTTGTACACTTCCGGTGCGAAAAGGACACCGTACACGTCCAAATGCTGGTTCTGCGCCGACACGACGGTCCAACCCGTCGACTTGAAAGCATGGTCGGAGAGGCGACCCGGAGGGAGAGGAATATCCCAGACTACGGTGTAGCTCAGGCAGACATCCATCGCATGCCTGGCCCATTCCAGGTATCTCCTGTCGGAGAACCTCTCATAACACTCCAGGAAGCCCTGGAAGGCGGCCCAAGCCCCTTCCTTGTCTTCGCAGGTAGCATCGAGAGTGCCTCCCCAGTAACAGCCGTCCATCTCAAGATGCCTTTCCGCAAACAACTCCGCAGCCTTCCTGGCCGCCTTTGCATATTCCTTGTTCCGGAACAGGCCTGAAGAAACAGCCAGCGGAGCTATGTAGAACGCCTCCGCCGTGGACACCGGATCCCATCCGTCCGAGAGAATCCGTGAAGACGCGCTGTCGCAGGCCTTCCTCAGGAAAGCCTCCCATTTGGAGGTATCGTAGCCGCCACGGTGTTTCCGGGCATATCCGATCGCCTTGGCGAAATTGTACATAGCCTGGCCGCAGGAGACAGGATCACCCTGCGACCAAGTGCCGGACTTAGTGTCATAACAGACAGCGAAGGTACCGTCGGGATTGAAAGGACAACCCGTCAGGAAATCGAGGCTGCGCTGCACCCTGTCATGTATCGACGGATCTCCAAGGTCCTTCGAGAGCACCTGGAGGGCATATCCGGGGGAAGCCGCCTGCCCGCACCAACCCATCACTATCCGCTTCCTGCCGGAACGAGGGTCGTACATGTCGAAACCGGCGAACGACTCCCCTTCGAACCAGCGGGAAAGAGCGAAGCGGTATTTCGCCTCGATGATTTCCCCGAACGGAGCGAACCGGTCCGCATCGTACGGCTTATATAAGTCCAAAGCCGTGTACACAGGCCTCTGGAAGCCGGTTCCCTTCCGGGATATCCCATACACATCGATGTAGTATTCCTTTTCCACTACACGCCCCGGTTCCAGGTCGATCCAGGTGTCTGAATATCTCATCGGCTTGCGCTGGAGAGCCTTCGCTACGCTATGTGTGCCGTTGTAACCGATCGGGCCGGAATACAGGACAATCTCGGTCAGGCCGTCCCTGGCCTCAGCCCCAAGCGACCACCACTGGTCCTGCAGGACTGCCCCACGGACCGGTGAAGGGACCGTATGTACGGCCACTGCCTCAAGCCCTGACGGATCCTCCAGCATCACGAACGGCATCGGATACCTATGGTCCTCGAATATCGCGAATTCACCCGGTTGCCCGTTCCATACCGCCACCAGTTCCGGGTTTACGGCCGACCCGTTCTTGTTCCCGTAATATATGATCCCGGGAGCCATCAGCTGAAGGCCTGTCCCCTCCTTCTGCAACCGCACCGAAAGGGTCACCTTCGGAAGTGTCTCGCTGCCATTCCATTCGAAGCGCCTCACGCAATGCACAAGTCCTTCCCCTGTCAATGAATATGAATCCGTCAGCAGCAAGTCGCCCTGTGGGAAAGAAGCCTTTCCTTTCAAGATGGTCCATCCGCCGGAAGTCTCCACAGAGGAAGGACGCACATGGACCCAGCCGGTCATCCAGTCATCCTCCCAGCCCGTGGCTATCGACCACAGTCCTTCCTGAGGAGTCCTCAAGGTGTCGGTCCCATCAGTGAAAACGACTGTCCTGGAACCCTCGGGGTCCTGGATTGCAAATCGCGTCTGGGCGTATGCGGCCTGGGCAAGAATGGCAAGCGAGGCCAGAAAAACCGATATCCTTTTGAACATAGCAAACAAAGATAGCAAAAATGGAAGAATGGCGTAAAATGAGTATATTTGTGAATTAGCGACAACAGAACTACTTATGGATATATTCAAGAAACTGGCAGCTGCCTTTGCGGTACTTGTCATGGTGCTGGCGGCTGCGGGATGCAAGGAAAAAGCCCCGAAGAAAACAGAGATCGGAGATGATGCCCTGGTGCTCGCGAGCCCGGACGGCAAGTTGGAACTGCGGTTCGGCCTCACCGCCGACGGGACTCCGGCATATTCACTTTCCCGCGAAGGGAAGGACGTGATCCTGCCGAGCAAGCTGGGATTCGAACTCAGAGGCAAACGTCTGGACAAGACTTACGAGCAGAAGTCCGGGAAGGTATATGACCACCCTGTGGATTTCCATTCCGGTTTCAGCATGGTCGATGCTCAGAGGGACTCCCTGGATGAGACCTGGGAGCCGGTGTGGGGAGAAGAAAGCCAGATACGGAACCATTACAACGAACTTGCAGTCACCCTGGAAAAGGGCAAGGACAATGGGACTGACGCCGTGATGGTGATCCGTTTCCGCCTTTTCGACGACGGACTTGGCTTCCGCTATGAGTTCCCGACGCAGGACAAACTGAGGTATTTCACCATAAAGGAAGAACTTACACAGTTCGCCATGCCTGGAGACATAACGGCCTGGTGGATACCCGGCGACTATGACACCCAGGAATACAATTACACGAAGAGCCGCCTTTCGGAGATCAGGACCATCCTTCCGAACAATGCCGAATGGAACGCCTCTCAGCAGCTTTTCTCTTCCACCGGCGTCCAGACTTCACTCCAGCTGAAGACCGACGACAGCCTGTACATCAATATCCATGAAGCAGCCGTCGTGGACTATCCGGCAACCAGCCTCAACCTGGACGACAAGAACTTCATATTCACGACCTGGCTTACTCCTGACGCTCAGGGCTGGAAGGGACACATCCAGACTCCGGGCAAGACCCCGTGGCGCACGGTTATGGTGGTGGACGATGCCCGCAAGGCGCTGGCTTCCAGGCTCATCCTGAACCTCAACGAACCTTGCGCACTGGACGACGTTTCCTGGATACATCCTGTCAAGTATATGGGAGTATGGTGGGAGATGATCACCGGCAAGTCCCACTGGTCCTATACCGATGACTTCCCTACCGTTGAACTCGGGGTCAGCGACTATTCCAAGGCCACCCCTCACGGCCGCCACGGAGCCAACAACGACAACGTCAGGCGCTACATCGACTTCGCCGCAGCGAACGGTTTCGACGCCCTCCTGGTCGAAGGATGGAACGAAGGCTGGGAGGACTGGTTCGGCTGCCAGAAGGACTACGTCTTCGACTTCGTAACCCCGTATCCGGACTTCAACCTCAAGGCTCTCAATGAATATGCCCACTCCAAGGGCATCAAGCTGATAATGCACCACGAAAGCTCAGCTTCCACGGTCAATTACGAAAGGCACCTTGAAGAAGCATATTCCCTGATGAACAAGTATGGCTACGATGCCGTCAAGAGCGGCTATGTCGGTGATATCATCCCTTACGGCGAGCATCACTACAGCCAGGCCCTGGTCAACCACTACCTGTACTGCGTCAAGAAGGCGGCGGAGCACAGGATAATGGTCAACGCCCACGAGGCCGTGCGTCCTACCGGACTGTGCAGGACCTATCCGAACCTCATCGGCAACGAGGCCGCGATGGGTACGGAATTCCGCAGCCAGGTCCTGCCGCATCACGTCACTATCCTGCCGTTCACCCGCCTCCAGGGAGGCCCTATGGACTATACTCCTGGAATATTCGAAATGGACCTGTCCAAACTCGATCCGAACGACCATTCAAGGGTACAGTCGACGATCTGCAAGCAGCTGGCACTGTACGTGACTATGTATTCCCCACTCCAGATGGCAGCAGACCTTCCGCAGCATTACAAGGCCCAGCCTGATGCCTTCCAGTTCATCAAGGACGTCGCCATAGACTGGCAGAAGAGCGAATATCTCCTTGCTGAGCCAGGAGACTATATCGTGATCGCACGTCAGGCCAAGGCAACCGGCAAGCGCCCTGCCGCAGACGCTGACTGGTTCGTGGGAGGAGTGACTGACGAACTGGAGCGTGACCTTACCTTCAAACTTGACTTCCTTGATGAAGGAAGTACTTATGAGGCAACCATTTACGCCGATACCGAGAAGGCAGACGGCATCACCGGAGGCAAGGTCCTGGATGCCAAGGAAACATATTCGGTGACCAAGATGGAGGTCAATTCCGGAAGCGAGCTGACTATGCACTGCGCGCGTTCCGGAGGATTCGCCATAAGGATCCAGAAGAAATAGAATGCTTTGAATATGGGAAAGAGATACGGATTCAAGCAGGACGGGGACAAGTTCGTCCTGAGCATAAACAACCACGAAGAAATAATGTCCGTCCTGGCGGAATTCTGCCAGGATCTGGGCATCCTTTGCGGCGAGGTTTCAGGCCTGGGCGCCGTCAATACCGCAACCCTCAGGTTTCTGAACCCGGAGACCAAGCGCTACGTGGACAAGACTTTCGACGAGCAGATGGAAATCTCCAGCCTGGTCGGCAACATCTCCGCCAAGGACGGAAAAGTCTATCTCCATGTCCACGTGAACCTGGGTCGCAGCGACTATTCCGTAATCGGCGGACATCTGCTGTGCTGCACCATCAACGGCGCCTGCGAACTCATCGTCACCAGGTTCCACTGCCAGGTGGACCGCCGACTCGACGAAGAGACCGGGCTGAATCTGTATGATTTTTAAATCCCCGGCCTGACCGTCATCCCCGGCTTGACCGGGGATCTGCTTCAGTCCCACGTCATCCCCGACCTGTTCGGGAATCCCATTGCGTCAGCGGCTGCAACACCGGGCGCTTGCTGCTTCGCAGCCCTATACGGGTAAATGCGCCCTAACGTTGCAGCTGACTGCCGCCGACTGCCCATCATTCCTTACTAGACCTTTTGGGCGTATCCTCGACTTAGGACGAAACAAACGAGGCTGGTATGGAAAGTCTTTAAAATCAACGAGATGATTAAACAGATGGTGACGATTTCGGTACCATCTGATGTATGAAATCATTAATAATCAATTAGTTCCGTACCAGCCTCATAAAGACTGAAACTGCCACTGGCGGCCGGATAGTGCCCCTCCCCGTCATTCCCGACCTGTTCTGGAATCCCTTTCCGTCAGCGGCTGCAACACCGGGCGCTTGCTGCTTCGCAGCCCTATACGGGTAAATGCGCCCTAACGTTGCAGCCGACTGCCGACGACAGGTAAGATCACACTATCATTCCGCCACCACCCAAGTCTGGCGAATCTTCTTTGTGTCGAAGAATATTGTTCCTGACAAGTCGCCTAAATATCTCCAGCGATTCTCAAAACCAGTTTTGGTAAAAAGCATGAGCAGGTCGTAATTGCTGCCACCTTCTTTTACAATGTGCACACGCTGCAATTTTGAATAATTCTCTTTATCGAAAGGTATTGAAAAACCTTTTGCAGGACAAGATAGAACTGCCGGATCAAAGTCAAATCCATAAAGGAAAACATAATCAGCATTGAATGCTTCTTGAACAGTTTTTCCGCTTATCGTTGTAATATAATCCGCAGGATTGAATGATGTTTTATAAGGGTCTGTGAATTTTCCATCTGTATCCATAAAGCCTGTCAAATACTTGAGGTCTCTCACAATGAAAGCCTTTCTTCCCTCGATATTATCCTGACCCTTGCTCATTATTTTGAAAACTACCTCAGGATAAAAAACAACGCAGTTTCTATCTGGACTGATTGCGGCGACACTGAACAGCCCCCCAAGAGGTTTCGGGCGATAAGACCAAAGCACTTTCGTCTTTTCAGCCGAATAACCCTCTGGTAGCTTTAATGATATACCGTAAAAATCATAAGTCCAATCAAAGAAACCTTCAACTGTGTTTATTTCAGCCTCTTGACCGTAGGCTGAAATACAAAGTAAAACGGCGGATAATAACAATAATCGTTTCATAGCTTTTCAATTCATAAATAGTATTTACAACACACGACAACCATCAACGTGATGGTTGTTGCAAAATTAGGTCAGATAGCCGATGCTACGAGTAACTTCGGCTATGAAAAGCGTTACAAACGGTATTGAAAAAAGCCTCTTCCAGGGCATTGCAGGCCAGGATTTGTCATTGTGGTAAAGAAAACCGAAACAAGTCCCGGGAAAAGCGTGAAAAAAGGTGGACAGAGGAAGGATCAGAAATACTTGAGATAGGTATCTTTATCGTTCACCGAAGAATTAATGATCCGCCTCTTCAGACGACTCTTTATGGTGCGGGTGTTTTCGAGGGAAGTAATATCCATCAACAACATAATGGTGGTATTGTCAAAACCGGCGAATACGTAGCTGGCCATCCGGCAGTCGGAATCGGACATCTCCGGGAAGTCTCTTCTGAATGATTTCATGATACCGCCGGACTCTTCATCCAGCATATTCTCGAAACGGGATTGGGCTTCCGGTGATGAATCCAAGGTACTGATCCTGTCACGGAGTATCCTGTACATCTTTTCCATCGAAGCATCTTTGCTCCCTCCAGTTTTGATGTACACCTCTTCATAGAGTTCTGACAGATACGCAAACTTAGCCTTATTCTTCTCCTTTTCCAGTTTCTTAACCTGTCCTTCGAAAGAATCCATTACCGCTACCATACGTTCATGCTCCTCTTTCTGTTTTGCTTTTCTTCTCTGCAGCAAGAAGAGCAACAACAAGAATGCTATAACGGAAACAAGAATGTATATGATCAAAGTCGTGCGCTGATCACGTATCTTGACATCCTTATCCCTGTTGACCGACTCAAGATACTCCCTTTGTGCATTGGCTGAAGAAACAGAAAAAGCAATCGCGGAAATCGAGTCTGACTGACGCATCGAAGACAACAGAAGCGGGAATGCCTGCTCGACATCTCCGCCGGTAAGCAACGCACGATGCTTCCAATAATCGTAATAAACATTATCCGACATTCCTGCATCACACATTTTCCGGAATACTGATTCCGATTCTTCCAGCCTGCCTGCTGACTGCAGTGAATAGGCATAAGCTCCGTATTGATTCGGATTCTCCAACTTGCCAGTCTTAGCATAAACACTTGACAGATAAGCCAGTGCCAAGGAATCATCCGGTTCCGGCGATGTGATTGACACCATCGCATAGTCTGCCATCACGCTTTCCCTCAAAGGAGAGACGATGGTTGAATCTGACAGGAGATCCTTATAATAAGCCTTCGCCTCATCCCAATTCTTGGTATTGGCAAGGTTCCGTGCCTTACGAAGCCTCAAATGGCTCACAACATCATTCCTGCCGCACGCTTTGAAGCATTCTATCGACTTATCGATACAATCTGTAGCCTCAGCATATTCCATCGTGGAGGTATACGTGTCGGCAAGCGCAGCATACAGCAAACCGCATTGGTAATCGTCGGTCGCCCGGCCGGCATATTCCTTTGCCTTCGTGAAAGACACGATCGCCTCACTGAAATCCTTTCCGTTCAGTTGCTCTATCCCGAGGTAGTAGTATGCTTTCAACTTCTGGTCAGCCGTACCATGCTTGCCAAAATAATCCACGGCAGGCATCACGACACGGGTATCCGTGGTGTCAATCCAGCATTTATCCAGAGCCATGGCATATAGCAATGAATATCTGGCCCTATCCCTCCTGGATCGTAAAGTAGTTGTATCAACGGACTTGATTGAAGCTAATACACTGTCGGGATACACGGAGATTGAAGATTCCATCTCTTTCAGGAGCTGATGAAGACCTTGTCTCTCACAAGATATCAGGCAAACTTGGATAATTATGATGAATGAAAGGACCTTTTTCATAGCGCCATTTTTCTTCCATTAAAGATAACTCTCTTTTTACTAAAACCCAAAATGAATACGATATGCAGGTTTTGGGCATATAAGAAAAAAAAACTAACTTGGTACCGGCAGATTCATCATCTGTCTTACCTTAGTCAGTATATTACGAAGAAATGGTTGATATCAAGATAATCCGATGCTCGGTGCAGGATGTCGCGGGGAAGCTTGCGGCGTACGGGAGCATATTCATTGTATATGACAGGAATGTCAGGAGCGTGGTGCGGGCTCTCGGGGTCCCCGCCGCGGCTTCCTTGGAAATCGAGGCAACCGAGAGGAACAAAGTCCTCTCCACGGTGGAGGATATCTGCCGCTGGCTGATGAGGCACGATGCCGGCAGGGATGCGTTCCTGCTCGGAGTCGGAGGAGGTGTCACGACAGACATCGCAGGCTTCGCGGCATCTATCTACAAGCGCGGGATCCGTTTCGGCTTCGTCCCTACCACCCTCCTTGCCCAGGTCGATGCTGCCATCGGCGGAAAGGACGGAGTCAATCTCGATTCCTACAAGAATATGATCGGGGCGATACGGCAGCCGGAAATGACATTCATCTGTCCGGAGGTCCTGGAAACCCTCCCGGCCGGACATCTTGCTGCCGGAGGTGCCGAACTGCTGAAGACTTTCATCATCGACGATTCCGGAAGTTGGTACGACAGGGCGGTGGAGAGCCTGGAGAAGCACGGAGACCTGACGGAATTCATCGGAGCCGCCGCAGGGATAAAGGCCGGAATAGCCGGCCGGGACCCTTACGAACGAGGCGAAAGGAGGCTGCTGAACCTGGGACATACCTTCGCCCACGCGATAGAGAAACTATCTGAAGAGAGCATACCTCACGGGCAGGCGGTCGCTATGGGAATCATCCTGGCCGCCAAGCTTGCAGAAAAGAAAGGAATAGCAAAAACCGGCCTCGCAGAAAAGCTTGAGGCCGATTTCAAACGCTGCGGCTTGCCGACCGAATGTCCATTCCCGATAAAGGACCTGGGCGAAGCGATGAAAAAAGACAAGAAGGCCGAAGGGGCGGTCGTCCATTTCGTCCTTCCGGAAAGGATAGGTCACGTCGTAACGATGGACCTGGACGTAGATGAAGTCACCGGACTCCTGACCCAAGACAAAGATTGACCTATGATTTGCACGACTATCCAGAACAAGGACTTGGAGGGAATATTCAAGCTGCTGGAAAAGAGCCTCCCCCAGATCGAGATGGCGGAAATCCGGCTTGACAGGTGCCCTTTGTCCGAGGATGATATAACCGAACTCTTCTCTTCTTCGGACACCCCTTTGGTAGCAACCTGCAGGGTCAGCCCGGAGGGAGATATCACTTGGGAGGAAGCTGAAAAAAGACTCACCGCGGCCATCGAGGCCGGCGCCGCCTTCGTCGATCTCGAGATCGAAGCCCCGAAGGAAATGGGCAAGAGGCTGCGCCGTGAGTGCAGCGAATACGGCACCGTAATGATCCGTTCAGCACATTTCTTCGACGGGACTCCCACCCTGGAAGTACTCCAGGCGACTGCCGGAAAATGCCGCAGGTTCGGAGGCGAGATCGTCAAGATAGCAACGATGGCCAATGACGCGAAGGACGCGGAAAGAGTCCTGTCACTGTACGATTCTGAGATCCCGGGCCGTCTGATCGCTTTCGCGATGGGAGTTCACGGAAGGATGAGCCGTTTGACCTGCCTGGCCAAGGGAGCCCCGTTCTCCTATGCCGCCCTGACTGAGGAGGAGGCTGCCGCTCCTGGTCAATGGAGCTATGACAAGATGAACGCTGCCATATTCGGAGGAAAGAAGCCTCTGGACAGCGGTGCATCGCTGGATATGCCGGCTTCAAAGAGTTTCGCCCAGAGGGCGATATTGGCAGCGGCTCTGGCCGAGGGTGAATCCAAACTCGAAGGTTACTCTCCCTGCGGGGACAACGAGGCTGCAATAGAAGTGGCCAGGGCACTCGGAGCCGATGTCACCGTGGAAGGCAATTCAGTGATTGTCAAAGGTTTCGGGGCAAAGGTGCCGGAAAGGATAGACGTCGGAGAATCCGGCCTCCTGACCAGGCTGATAATCCCTGTCGTGGCAGCATTGACCGACCAGGAAGTCAGCATCGAAGGCAGGGATACCCTTCTCCGCCGTCCGCTGAAGGGAGCTACCGAAATAATGGCCCGATTCGGAACCGTGCTCAGACCTGCAGGTGAAGTGGAACCCGGGAAATCTCCGGACATAAAAGTTCCTCTCAGCGTACAAGGTCCGCTCGTCCCAGGAAAGGCGGACATTTCCGGTAAGGATGGATCCCAGCTGATATCCGGCCTGCTTATGGCCCTGCCTCTGCTGAAGAAGGACTCCGTGATACATGTCAGCGAGCCGAAAAGCATCCCTTACATGTTCATTACGATGGATGTACTGAGGAAATTCGGAATCACGATCGGAAGCGAGATGGAAGGCGACGAGGAATTCCTGGAGACCCAAGACTGGTCCCTGTGCACCGGAATCACGTTCAAGATCAAGGGTGGCCAGAAATACCAGCCTGCATCCTTCGGAATCGAGGGGGACTGGAGCGCCGCCGCCAATTTCCTGGTAGCAGGGGCTCTCTACGGCAAAGTCAGGCTGGACGGCCTGGACACCACATCCCTGCAGGCGGACCTTTCAATCATGGATATCCTTATGGACGCCGGGGCCAGCCTTTCCCAGCTCGAAGACGAGTCCGGCGAGGATTCCCACACCGGCACGATCACGGTCCAGAGGGCCCCTCTCAGAGCTTTCGACACCGACCTCAACAATTGCCCGGACTTGTTCCCGATAGTTTCAGTCCTGGCAGCATACTGCCACGGACAGAGCCATATACAAGGATTCAAGAGGCTCTCCTCCAAGGAAAGCGACCGCGGTACGGCGATACTCGATATGCTGGAAAAGATGGGGGTTTCCGCCTTTGCGGAAGATGATGTGCTGACCGTCGAGGGCCAGTCCCTGGAATCACGCTGCCTCACCGGGAATATGCTGAAAGGCGGCGAGTTCACGTCTTCCCACGACCACCGGATGGCAATGGCACTTACCGTCGCAGCTTACGGCGCAGCCACACCAATCAGGATTGACGACACCCAGTGCGTCGCCAAATCCTTCCCCGCTTTTTACAGTACCTGGGAATCAGCCCTTTAAACCTTCGCAGACCAACTGAAGGTCCGCAAGGACGATAGCACTCAGGGCTTCCACGACGACCGGAGTCCTGAGAGCGAAGCATACGTCGTGCCGGCCGGGAACATTCAGGCAGACCATCTCCCCCGACTTGACATTCAGGGTATCCTGTCCCTTTGCAACGCTTGAAGTTGGCTTGAAAGCCACCCGGAAAACTATCGGAGCCCCGTTGGTCAAGCCTCCGTTGACCCCACCGGATCCGTTCTTTGCAGTGGTTACGGACAGGCCGTCCTTTACGAACGGATCATTGTGCTCAGATCCCTTCATCCTGGCAGCCTGGAATCCGTCTCCGAATTCCACTCCCCTTACACCCGGTATGGAAAACATTGCGTGGGAGATAAGGGATTCTACCGAATCGAAGAATGGCTCTCCAAGCCCTGCCGGGACACCTTCGACACGGCATTCGACCACACCTCCGAGGGAATCGCCTTCAGCAGCGGCCGAAGAAAGGAGTCCGTCCCATTTGTCCTTGCAAGTCTCACCGCCGATCTCGACCAGCTCCGCCGAATAGCGGAATCCTGTCTGCAATTTAGCTATGGCTCCCGCAGCAACGAGCGGAAGGGTCAGGCGTCCGGAGAAATGACCACCACCGCGAGGGTCGTTGAACCCGTTCCATTTCACTGATGCGGTATAGTCGGCGTGGCCGGGACGAGGCACATCTTTCAATGCATCATAGTCCCCCGAACGGGTATTCATATTCCGGAACAGGATGGCAACAGGAGCTCCCGTGGTGCATCCTTCGAAGACTCCGCTCAGGATTTCCGGCTCGTCGCCCTCAATCCTCAGAGTGGTTCCCTTGCCTCCGCTCTTGCGCCGGAGAATATCGGCTTCCAAAGCGGCTGCATCAAGCTTTACGCCCGCTTTGACGCCATCCACGACCACCCCCAGAGCGGCCCCGTGGGATTCCCCGAATAAACTGACTTTGAATATCCTGCCGAAAGAATTCATACCCGTCCGTTTTATTGATCAAGACAAAGATACTATTTCCCCTCCAAAAGAAGAAATTTGGTTATCTTTGCGTTTGCATTGGCCTGTCCGCCGCAGGGCAGTAAACAGGAACTGAATGGACCACAAGAAAGAAAACGACATAATAGAGGGAATAACCCGGCAGGAATATAAGGAGGGCTTCGTGACCGAGGTCAGCCAGGAGTTCATTCCCAAGGGCCTGAACGAGGACATCATCCGGATGATCTCTGCCCGGAAGGAAGAACCCGAGTGGCTTCTGGAGTTCCGTCTGGACGCCTTCCGCCGCTGGCAGAAGATGCCGATGCCGCGTTGGGGCCATCTCGATATGCCCGAAATAGATTTCCAGGACATAATATACTACGCAGCGCCGAAGAAGGATTCCGAAAGGCCGAAGGAAATAGACCCGGCCCTGGAGGAGACCTTCGAGAAACTGGGTATTCCGGTCAGGGAGCGTGAAGCACTCGCAGGAGTGGTTGCGGTGGACGCAGTGTTCGATTCCGTGTCGGTAGCCACCACCTTCCGTGCAAGCCTGGCCGAGAAAGGCATCATATTCTGCTCCTTCTCAGAAGCCGTCAAGGAGCATCCGGACCTGGTCAGGAAATACCTCGCCAGCGTGGTACCCGTCTCGGACAATTTCTTCGCCGCCCTCAACTCAGCGGTATTCAGCGACGGAAGCTTCTGCTATATCCCGAAAGGTGTGAAGTGCCCGATGGACCTTTCCAGCTACTTCAGGATCAACGCTGCCGGCACCGGACAGTTCGAAAGGACCTTGATCGTGGCCGATGAGGGTTCCTCGCTGAGCTATATGGAAGGCTGCACGGCGCCGATGCGTGACGAGAACCAGCTGCACGCGGCTGTAGTCGAGATAGTGGTGGAAAAGGACGCCGACGTGAAGTATTCCACTGTCCAGAACTGGTACCCGGGTGATGCCCAGGGACGTGGCGGCATCCTCAACCTCGTGACCAAGAGAGGGATATGCAAGGGCAGCGGAGCGCACTTGAGCTGGACCCAGGTGGAGACCGGCTCCGCTATAACCTGGAAATATCCATCCACCATCCTCAAGGGAGATTATTCCTCTTCGGAGTTCTATTCGGTGGCAGTCACGAACAACCGCCAGCAGGCGGACACGGGCACCAAGATGATCCACATCGGACGAGGCACCAAGAGCCGCATCGTCAGCAAGGGTATCTCCGCCGGATACAGCCAGAACAGTTACCGCGGACTGGTACGTATGAACCAGGGAGCGGTTTCCGCACGTAATTATTCGCAGTGCGACAGCCTCCTGATCGGGTCCAACTGCGGAGCACACACTTTCCCGGACATCCGGAGCTACAACCCGACCGCCATCGTGGAACACGAAGCTACAACCTCCAAGATCAGCGAGGATCAGCTGTTCTACTGCAACCAGAGGGGCCTCAGCCCGGAAGATGCAGTCGGGCTGATTGTCAACGGCTACGCCCACGAAGTCCTGTCACGGCTGCCGATGGAGTTTGCGGTCGAGGCCACGAAGCTTCTGCAGGTAAGTCTCGAAGGATCGGTCGGTTAATATTGAATTGAAATGAGCTTTTTCGATATAGGAAACATAGCTTTCACGATAGGAGGAACCGGAGTCAGCTGGCTGGAACTGGTAAGCGTCGTCGCTGGCCTCACCTGCGTGGTGATGGCCGGACGGAACAACAAATACAACTTCTGGGTCGGCTACATCTACAACATCCTGCTGTTCATCCTGTTCTGGAACAAGCACCTTTATTCCGCCTGCCTCCTGCAGCCGATCGCCTTCGCCATAAACGCTTTCGGGCACTGGCGCTGGACGCATCCGAAGGCCGGGGAAGAAAGCGCGAAGGATGCTTCCGCCCTGAAGGTCTCGAAACTTTCCATGAGAGGATGGTGCCTTGCCCTGACGATTGTGACGGTGGCCGGAGCAATTTGGGGATATGTTCTCAGCCAGCTCGGAACCACTTGGTGGACAAGCACTTTCAGTCCGGACCCAACCCCTTGGCTCGACTCGTTCGTTCTGATGCTTACCCTCCTGGCCCAGTTCCTGTCTGCCCAGAAGAAGTGGGATTGCTGGATCGTATGGTTGATAGTGAATGCTGCCAACATCACCCTATACCTCAGCGCAGGACTCGTATTCATGCCGATCGTCAGCGCCCTGTACCTGGCAAACGGCATCTGGTCCCTTTGGACTTGGTTCAAGCTATACAGAGAAGGAAAATAACAATACCATGTCAGATATAATCTTAAAGATAAGCGGACTTCACGCCAAAGTGGCGGACAAGGAGATACTCAAGGGTATCGACCTGGAAATCAGGCGCGGAGAGATCCACGCGGTGATGGGGCCGAACGGTGCCGGCAAAAGCACCCTGTCGTCCGTCCTCACCGGAAAGCCGGACTACGAAGTCACCGAGGGATCGATAGAGTTCCTGGGTCAGGACCTGCTGGCCATGAAGCCGGAGGAAAGGGCCTGGGCCGGGATGTTCATGTCATTCCAGTACCCTATCGAGATTCCTGGAGTCTCGATTACCAACTTCATGAAGACAGCCATCAACTCCCGTCTCAAGGCCGAAGGCAAGGAGCCGATGAAGGCAGGTGACTTCCTGAAGCTCATGAAGGAAAAGATGGCCCTGGTACAGATGAAGCCGGAATTCGCGAAGCGTGAAGTCAACGTGGGATTCTCCGGAGGCGAGAAGAAGCGCAACGAGATATTCCAGATGGCCATGCTGAATCCGACGCTTGCCATCCTGGACGAGACCGACAGCGGCCTGGACGTAGATGCCCTCAAGATAGTGGCCGACGGAGTCAACGCCCTGCACACTCCGGACAAGGCCGCTATCGTGATCACCCACTACCAGAAGCTTCTGGAATATGTCCGCCCGGATTCCGTCCACGTACTCAAGGCGGGAAAGATTGTCGCCACCGGAGGCAACGAGTTAATCGACAGGATAGAGCGTTATGGCTTCGAACAGTTCTGAGATCGACCACGGCAATTATGTGCCGGTTCCTGTCACCGAAGGAATACACGTTCCTGACGGAGGCAGCTACAGGAAGGTATTCCTGAACGAACTGCCTGAGAAGGGGTTCGTGGTCGGGAAAGATGCCTCCCTGGACATCACCGTGGTCATGCTCCCCGGCCATTCGGCAGAGTTGCCGCTCACGGTTGACCTGATGGGAGAAGGCGCCGAAGTGCGCCTCGCCGGCATCTGCCTCTGCAAGGACGACGACCAGGTGACCATAGACATCACTATGAACCACCGGTCCGGTCACTGCAAATCCCAACAGATATTCAATACCCTCGCAGCAGGGGCATCCAGGAGCGCTTTCTTCGGCAAGATCGTAGTAGCGCCGGATGCCCAGAAGACAGAAGCCTACCAGGAGAACCACAACATAGTCCTCTCGGACGAAGCTTCGGTGAATACCAAGCCACGGCTGGAAATATATGCCGACGACGTGAAATGCTCCCACGGTGCAACGGTCGGCAAACTCAATGAAGACGAGCAATTCTACATGAGGTCCCGCGGCATCCCCGAAGAGGAAGCCAAGGTACTCCAGATGATATCCTTCGTGGCTCCTATTCTGACCCACGTCGGCGACGAAGACCTGGATGCCGCAGTCGAAGCAGCGATCCGGGAACTGGCCTGAAGCAAGCTTTACTTTATCTCATAGACAGCGATCCTGCACTTGTAGGATGCGCCTTCGGCCGGCTTGATCTCTACTTCCGGCGCCCTGCGGCAGAAACGTACGCTCAGCATCTCCTTTCCGGCCTTCTTGTGTGAGATCGGATATTTGCGGAAACCGTCAATGGTCACCTCGCAATCTCCCACACCTTCCACTACGACCGTCATTGCTCCGAGTTCAAGCTTCGGGCCCTTAAAGCCGCCGCTCTTGCGGATGGTCTCGGTAACGACCGGACTCATTCCCTTCGATGGCTTCCAGCAGAAATCGCTCAGGAGTACAGTCGCCCCGTTGCGGACAGCTTCCATCTCGTGAGGGGTCGGGAATATCGAAGACTGGTTCTCATGCCCGGTGGCCTTGAGGACTTCGCAGACATTCTTCGTGGTCATCCCGTACCACATGCTGGAAACTCCAGTATAACCCCCTATACCCTCCAGCCTGTCAAGTATTTCCTTAGGTTCGATAGTATCTCTTCCCTTCGGTTTGTCCATGCTGAAGAATATCAGGCAGTCGGATATCTTCCTCAGCTTCCTGGCTACCTCATAGTCGGAAGTGAAGCCGTAAAACTCGTCTCCGAGTATTCGCTTGGCCACCTCGTATCCTTCGTAGATGTCGCAGTGGAGGATCGGCTTGATTCCGCACTTCTTGCACTCCAGGAGCATTTCCTCGAACGTTGGAATCTGTTCGCGGTATTCCTCCTCTGAGCTTTGAAGCCTGTACTTGTCCCTCAGGGTCTTGAAATCCGTATCGCTGACCCGGACCTTCCCTTCGATCGGCTTCTGTCCGTCTTTCAGGCGCATCGTGCGGTTGATGGTGCCGTCGTGCATACACACCAGGACGCTGTCCTTGGTCCACCTGACGTCACATTCTATGGATGGATAGCCGAACCTGACCGCCATACGGACCCCGGAAAGGCTGTTCTCGGGAACCAGGAACGATTCCCTGCTGATGGTCTGGCTGTCTTCGGAAAGCCAGCAGCCCCTGTGGGCGAATACTGTAGGATAGTCGGAAAAACGTGTGGTGGCGCAGGAGCAGGCTGCAAGGGCCGCCACGATGAATACTGTCAATCTCTTGATCATAACTGGGATGTTTGTAATACAAATATAACATTTATTCTCGTCTGTTCGGGCGGCCTGGTACGGAAATAATTGAATACTAACTGGTTGATATATCAGATGGTGCCGACTTCAGTACCATCTGATATCTTATCTTATTGACCATAAATACTTTCCATACCAGGCAAAATACCTATATTTGCAAAGAAACTGATTTCCGGATGATTCTGAACACAAACGTCAAGTTGAACCTTGGGCTGAACGTCCTGCGGAAGCGTCCTGATGGCTACCACGACATCGAGACGCTGTTCGTGCCCTATCTGGAAATGGGCGACATCCTGGAAGTAATCACCGGGGATGATTACAGTCGTACCTCCGCCGCTTTGTTCGGAAAGTACGGAGACTCCGTGGTGCAAGGAATATCCGGGGACGGGAAGCTGATGGTCACCATAGCTTCCGAAGAGGCAATCGGCTGGGATCCTATGGAAGATCTTTGCGCCAAGGCATATCAGGCCTTGGCTAAAGACTTCGACCTGCCTCCGGTCAAGATATTCCTGGAAAAGAAAGTTCCGGTCGGGGCCGGGCTGGGAGGCGGTTCGGCCGATGCCGCATTCACATTGAGGGCTTTGAACGAAGTCTGCGGACTGGGGCTTTCAAAGGAAATGCTCGCCGCCTATGCATCATCCCTCGGGAGCGACTGTGCTTTCTTCATCTGGAACCGTCCGATGTTCGGCTCCGGACGCGGAGAAGTGCTGGAGCCTTTCGACATCGACCTTTCCGGACATGACATCCAGGTGCTGGTCCCGGGCGGGATATCGGTGTCCACGAAGGAAGCTTACGGGGGCATAATTCCGAAGGAACCGTCAGCGGGAATGGATTTGAAAGATCTCCTCCAGCGACCGGTCGAAGAATGGAAAGACTTGGTTGTAAACGACTTCGAAGAAACCGTATTCAAGAAGCATCCGGAATTGGCGGCCATCAAGCAGTCGCTGTATGACTCCGGAGCCGTCTATGCTTCGATGTCCGGATCTGGTTCCGCGATGTTCGCTTTGTACAGGAAATGATCAGCCGTGGCGCTCGGAGAATTCGCAGCCGCAATAGGTCTGGTTGTATATCCCGCAAGACTGTATAAGTTGGTTCCGGCGTTCCTGGAGGCCTCCTTTCCGCCAGTTCTGGTTCCACCATTTCACCTTCCCTTTTCCGCCTCCTACGGATGAGCAGGCATACTTGCCGGCTATGTCCACCTGGGCAAGGTCTTTCCATCGGGAAGAAGCCAACGTCGTGGTCAGGATGGTATATCCGTTTTCTTCGGCATATGCTGCCGCCCGAACCAGCCGGAAGCGGAAGCATTCCAGGCAGCGCGGTCCCCTTTCCGGGATTCCTGCCAGTCCGGCAGGGTCGGTGCCAAGGTTGCCGCAGAGGGTCTCCAGCCAGGCAGAATGATTGTATTCATCATCAATGACTTCCAGTCCGAAGGACTTGCAATAGCGCTCCAGCTCACTCCGGCGGAGCTCATATTCCTCGATAGGAACGATGTTGGAATTGCTGAAGAATACGGCCGGCCTGAGACCCTGGCTGATCATCCATTCGATAATGGCCGTGGAGCATGGGGCGCAGCAGCAATGCAGCAGGATGCGCTCCCCCCTCAGGTCGCAACCCTCCGGCAGCTGCGGAGTGAAAGTACAGTTTTCAAACGGAATCACACGGCAAGTTAAGGACATTGTAGGAGAAAAGCAAGCTTGCCTGCCGTCGGTAGTAGGTTGCCAAAAAGGATAAAAAAGGCAGCGGGATTCCCGCTGCCGATCTCTTCTTAGAATTGTAACTAAAGTTGCTCATTAATCCTGTTTGGTGCATCTTAGTTTATGATTCTTGATTATCATTAATCGTCGATATAGGTTTTCTTTCTGGGAATAATTCATAATCACCCTCCAACCATATACAAGGTGCCCCATTATAATGATCACGTATTCTATCAATTATGTGATTAAGATCCCATACTGCAGCCCTTTCCAGGTTTTTACATTCTTCCCTTGTTGATGGAGTAATTGAGCCTGTATTAGGATTATAGATTTCGAATTCTACCTTACCATAACTATGATGAATAAACTTATTAGGCATAACATGAAACTCTTCTCTAATAGGTAATCTCCCTACTTTGAGCCAGTAACCGCGTGTAATAATATAACTAAAAACGGATGCGACAAAGAGTACGGGTTTATCCTTTAAAACAGTTAAATCGGTTATATGATTGATACTTTTGAAATCGAAGAAAACGCATTCTAATGTGTACATAATCTGAGCATATACATAATACTGTCCTTCTATATCAATTTCAAGAATCGATCCTGGTGTTTCTTTTTGTCTCTTTATAATAGGTGTATCCATGAGTATGATTTTTGGCTTTTAAATCTATTCTCCAAATTCCGAAACCCTAGCTTTCTCATAAATGGATGCTTTTGGGTTATTCCTAGCGGACTCCTCAAATAATCTACTGTTTTGTAAGAAGACAATAGAATAAAAGTAATTATGAGTGATTGACCTGAATGATTAGACATAACCTTCCCTTCCATATCACACAGATATACATAATCACAATCATAAGGGAGTTCAGAAGATAATACTCTTAAGCCTTTTCCAACACATTCTTTGCTGTTGATTCGGTATACAAAAGTCGGGCATTCAGAATTCTGAATGCGTCGGATAATTCTCTTCTTTTTAATGCCTATCCGAACAGAATCCTGCGAATAATCAATTATGAAATAATCCTTCTTATTCAAATAAATAATATTATCTGACTGATTCAGAAGAATACTCTGTTTACTATCTAGATTTGACAGTATAATAGCCAGAGTTACTGCGAATACCTTGTACATTACCATATGAGGGTATTTTATTCTGTAAACTTGATAAGCTCATTACTTCCGGTTTTGCATGCCATCCATTCTTTGTGTATACATATACATTTCCAGAATGGTCTGCCCCATAATAGACCGCACCATGTTGAGAAACATTATTTTTATCTGCGAATCTAAGAACTGTTTTTCCGAATTGTGCTTCTGAGGGTTGAACATTTTCATAGTGAACGGTTAACTTGGCATCAAATTCTGTTGGAGAATCGATACCAACACCAGTATTTATTCCTAACCCTGAAGTGCCAGCAATGGCCGCTCCCCAACAATTATAATCTTTCTCAAATGGTTCAACCAAACCTGTTAAATGGCATCTGTAGTAGGCATACTGGAAGATTGTATGGATTGAGTATAAACATTATTAAGTTTTAAAAATGATCGTTCCAAAAGTGGGCCATTAGTCACATCATAACCATGAGATTGTAACATTTCAATGGAGACTGATTCGCTAACGCTTAAAAACATGGCCAGCGACTTATAGTCGTCTCCTGTTTCTGCAGTGAGATTCCCTTCCTTATCAGGAATCCATCGCCCATCAATATCCATACAGTTTGTTGGATTATTGACACAAAAAACGAATGGACTATATCGAGCATATTCTGAAGCCATCGGGTCGATGGTAGTCCAGCCTGCGATGAACGGGTCGTACTGCCGTGCGCCGAAGTCCACTTTGCCGAGGTCGAGGCTTCCAAAGGACTGCTCCTCCTTGCCGCCGAGACGGTAACGGTTGCTTTCCAGGACAGCGTTGCCCACGCCCAGCCTCGTGCCGTAAGGAAGGTAATCGTTCCTCTCGACAACCAGAGGCGAAGCCAGGGACGAACTGATGTCAACCACCGACCTGACGTTTCCCAGGTGATCCTTCACGAACCAGAGGTCCGTCAGAGTGTAGGTCGAGCCAGACTTCGTGAAGCCGATCCTTCCCTCGTCCCATGCCGCGCTCTCCAGGCTCTCTCTGCCGTTACCACTTGCAGGAACCGAGTACACCATCGAACCGACGTACCTCTTCCCGGATCCGTCCGATTTTAGAGCCGATACCTTCGTCCCGTCGGACTTAGGGCCATTCTTGATAGCAAAGTTAAGCATTTCAATGAATAATGATTATTTTTGTTTCCATGAGACTTTCAAGATATATCACCTTCGCTGCGGCGTTGATGCTGCTGGCCGGAACCACGGCATATTCACAAACGAAAAAAGGCCATCAAGACTATTCCTTCGACAGGGAGACGGGGCTGGTCAGGACCGAGACAGGTCAGATGCAGTGCCCGGAATTCGCAAGGCTCCTAAGGGAAGACATCTCGCGCGCCGGCTGCAACACCAACAGCTTC
>JAEEGH010008667.1_pt1 | contig 23944 bp, 14 predicted proteins | sample 9134181 | NCBI WGS metagenome assembly JAEEGH01 (sample SAMN16246544, study PRJNA631951) | gut metagenome | biome: gut microbiome; feature: rumen; material: DP-attached | host: Bos | place: Iran: Karaj | collected 2018-10
CGATCATACCGAGCACAGTACCGAACAGAGCGGTCAGGGTACCCAGAGATACGATGGTAGCAACCATAGGCATGTTCATCTGAAGGGTAGGCATCTCCAGCTGAGTAGCCTCCTCGTGAGCCTGAGAAATCTTAGCAATCTTAGCGGCCTTCTTCAGTGTGCTGTCGGTTTCAACAGTCTGATACATATTGATAGAAGCCAGCACGACGTTACCTACAGAACCCTGCATCTTGTTGCAAAGATCCTTAGCCTTTGTGAAGTCCTGAGCCTTGATGGCGTTCTTAACTTCAGCAGTGAACTTAGCGAGGTTCATCTTACCAGAAGCACTCTTGATAGCGAAGAAACGCTCGAAGCCGAGGCAGATAACGGTGAACAGCAGAGTCAGAATCAGACCTACCACGAAACCACCCTTATAAACGGTACCCAGAAGGTTTGCAGGATGACCTGAACGGTCGCCACCGATGAAGTTGTCGGGGTTACCCATTACGAAATACCATACACTGTAACCAGCGATAGCGCAAATCACCAGGATGATCCATGCGTCCTTAACACCTCCGAAGCCCGAATTCTTTTTGGCTGGGGCTGCAGCCTTTGTTGTTGTTGCCATAAATTTGAATTTTTTTTAGTTATTAAAGAAATTAAGTTTAAATATGTTTCTGATTTAAAGTCCCTTAGCATTTTGTTTTCGAACACGCATCAGCTAACTGATGTCTATTTCTCGGCAAAGATAACAATTTAGGGCGTATTTACGGCCTAATTAAGAACTTTTAACTTGATATTTCTCAATTTTTTATTTTAACTGCCCTAAAACGTCTTTAATTCTGCGCATTGCCTCCACAATATTCTCGTCGCTTGTGGCATAGCTCATACGGAAACAGGCAGGGTCTCCGAAGGCATCGCCACCAACGGTAGCCACATGTCCTTTCTCTAACAGGTACATGGCTAAGTCAGTACTGTTTCCGATGGTTTTGCCGTCAGGGGTCTGCTTGCCATAGAAACTGCTGCATTTTGGGAACAGGTAGAATGCACCCTCTGGAACGTTAACCTCCAGTCCAGGGATGTCTTTTGCCAACTTGACGATGAGGTCGCGGCGGCGCTCAAAGGCCTGACGCATCTCCTCGACACACTCCTGACTGCTGGTGTATGCAAACTCGGCAGCTTTCTGGCTGACACTACACGGTCCGCTGGTGTACTGTCCCTGCAGTTTGTTGCAGCCCTTGACAATCCATTCCGGAGCAGCGATGTAGCCAATACGCCAACCTGTCATGGCATATGCCTTTGATACGCCGTTGACAATGATTGCGCGTTCCTTCATACCCTCAAACTGGGCAATGGACTGATGCTTGCCAATGTAGTTGATGTGCTCGTAGATTTCGTCTGCAAGTACAAACAGGTCGTCATGCTTTAGTATGACCTTGGCCAATGCCTCCAGTTCGTCCTTCGAATACACGCTACCCGTAGGATTGCTGGGCGAGCAGAGGATAATGAGGCGTGTCTTCGGTGTGATAGCAGCCTCCAACTGTGCGGCCGTCATCTTGAAGTTCTGTTCGAAACCAGCCTCGACAATGACGGGGTTACCGCCTGCCAGCAGCACCATCTGTGGATAGCTGACCCAGTAGGGGGCGGGGATGATGACCTCGTCGCCAGGGTTTACCAGTGCCATGACCGTGTTGCAGACGCTCTGCTTGGCACCGTTCGACACCAAAATCTCAGCGGGCGAATAGTGCAACTGGTTCTCACGCTCCAGTTTGCGGGCTATGGCCTGACGCAGGTCGGGATAGCCGGGAACTGGCGAATAACGGGAATAATTCTCGTCAATAGCCAGTTTTGCAGCCTGCTTGATGTGGTCTGGTGTATTGAAATCGGGCTCTCCGACGCTCATGTTGATAACGTCGATGCCCTGGGCTTTCATTTCAGAACTTTTTTGCGACATGGCCAGCGTTGCCGATGGAGCCAGTCTCTGCAAACGGTCAGATAATTGTGCCATAATGATGCTTTATGTATAAATTTAGCTGCAAAAGTACGCATTTTATTCTTTATAAACGAATATTTGCGTCACAATTTATTCTTAAATTTTTAATTTTTAATGTTTCACTTCAGATGAAGCTGATGTCCCATACGGTCTTTCTTGGTCTTCAGATAGCGCAGGTTGTACTCGTTGGGAGCTATTTCGATGCTTACGTTGTCGACGATTTCCAGTCCGTAGGCTTCCAGTCCTACGCGTTTCACGGGGTTGTTGGTAATCAGACGCATCTTCTGTACACCCAACAGACGTAGAATTTGCGCACCGCAGCCATAGTCGCGCTCGTCGGCCTTGAAACCCAAGCAGAGGTTGGCGTCAACGGTGTCATAGCCCTCCTCCTGCAGTTTGTAGGCGGCCAGTTTGTTCATCAGTCCGATGCCACGGCCTTCCTGCTGCATGTAAACAATGACGCCCTTGCCCTCCTTTTCTATCATCTGCATGGCCTTATGCAGCTGTTCGCCACAGTCGCATCGCTTCGAACCGAGGATGTCGCCAGTGGCACACGATGAATGTACGCGCACCAGTATGGGTTCACCCTCTTTCCACTCGCCTTTGATGAGTGCAAAGTGCTCCAGTCCGTTGCTTTTCTGACGGAAGGGAATGATGCGGAAATGGCCGTATTCCGTGGGCATGTCCACCTCGACGCCCTGTTCCACGATGCTTTCCTTTTTCAGTCGATAGGCTATCATGTCCTTGATAGTGATAATCTTCAGGTTATGCGCCTTGGCAAAAGCCACCAACTGTGGCATGCGGGCCATTGTACCGTCATCGTTCATAATCTCGATGAGGGCACCTGCGGGGTACAAACCGCACAGTTTACATAGGTCGATGGCAGCCTCTGTATGGCCTGAGCGACGCAGCACGCCGTTGTCCTGCGCATATAGTGGGCTGATGTGTCCTGGACGCCCGAACGACTGTGCTGTCGAAGTGGGATCGGCCAGTGCACGGATGGTAGCGGCACGGTCGTGGGCCGATACGCCCGTCGTGCAGCCTTCTATTTTGTCGACGGTGACAGTGAACGGTGTGCCCAGCAGCGATGTGTTGTCTTGTACCTGGTGTGGCAGTTCCAACTCCTGTGCGCGACTGATGGTAACGGGCGCACATAGTACACCGCGTGCATTCTTCAGCATGAAGTTTACCATTTCGGGCGTTATCTTCTCTGCGGCACAAATGAGGTCACCTTCATTTTCGCGGTCTTCGTCGTCCACCACGATGACGAATTTGCCTTCACGGAAGTCATCCAGTGCCTCGTCGATAGTATTCAGTTTCATTTGTTCCATTCCTTATACCTTATTATATATTATATAAATTTGGTTTCTATTCTTTCTGTGATGGCCTTGTTGGCCTTTTCTATAACCTTTAGGTCGCGATACAGGCGCAGACGGAATCTGAGCATGCGCAGATAGAAGAAGATACCTGCGGGCACCACCAGTCCTGTTATCACGTTCAGCCATTTTCTGCGGAAGGGACGTGTATGTGCGTGTGTAGCCAGGATGGGGTAGGTGTTCAGTTCGTTCAGTATGATCTTGTCGCGTGTGTTCGACAAGTCTTCTATCACCTCCTCCAGTCTCTCGCTGATATGGCTGATGGCCTGGTCGTCGCCTGGGTGGAAGAATACCTTGATCGGGTTAGGCCAGTCGCGCAGTTTGTGTTCCTGTGTGTATTGGTCGATGTCAGCGGTAATCTGTCTCAGTGTTACAGCGTCCTGTGGGTAGTCAGGGGTATTGATAATTACCTCCTTGCCGATAGTCGGGCGTTTCTGGCGCAAGCCCAGCATGCGCATCAACAGCGACTTGTACAGGTCTATATTGAATACCACCGAGTCATTGTTGGCCTTATAGGTAAAGAAAATGGCGATAGGCGAAAGAACAGCTGTGCCCAGGAATTTGCCGAACCATACTGTCCAGTTGTCGTCACGGGCCATCTTCATGCCAGTGTTGTCTAAGATGTAGAATACGATGAACACCAGCACCGAGATAATCACTGGCACGCCCAAGCCGCCCTTGCGGATAATGGCACCCAGTGGGGCACCGATGAAGAAGAATATCAGACAACTCAGCGACAGCGTAAACTTGTTGATGGCCTCCATCTGGTGCAGACGTTCCTCGCGGTTCAGATAGTCTGAATATTCCGATTTGAATTCCAGGTCGTTCATAGCCGCCTTTGCATCGTTCGATGCCATTTGCACGATGTTCTGTTTCTGTTCACCAGGTATTTTTGAATAGAGTAAATCGAAGTTAGCGCTGGCTTTCTCCACCTCCTTCATCAACTTTGTCGAGTCTGCTTTGCTCAGCTGTGGCTTGTGGAATGTCGCGTAGGACGCCTCCTTGAAATACTGATGACCTACCGAGTCGTTGAACTCCCGTATCGAGTCCAGGTCGTGCATAATCTTGCCCAGCCCCTTCGAACGCGCGTCAGATGAAATGCCACCCACATCCGACATGTCCAGACCGCTGTCGAAATCCAGTACAATCTGCTTTGTCGAGAAGGTCTCACGTCGGTACGGCACGTTAGCTGCTACACCCATACCGCCTTGTCGCATGTTCTCGAACCATTCGCCGCTATACAGTGTCAGCAGGATGTGCTTCTTCTCTTCCGTAGCCTGAAGGCGTCCCGAGTCAGCCAGAATTACCGCTGCATCCTCGTAGCCGCCATTCATGCGGTATATCATGATGCCGTAGAGCGTACCTTTCTCAACGTCTTTCTTTTGTACGTAGAGGTTCGACCCCGGTATGCCGTCGTAGAAGATGCCTTCAGGTATCTCTACCTCAGGATTCTTCTGCTTCATCGCTACCAGCAATTGGCGGAACGATGCGAAGGCTTTCGGGCCGATGACCTCCTGGAAGTAGAATGACATAAGCGAGATGGCCAGTGTAATGATTATCAGCGAACGGAAGGCCTGCATCAGTGAGATACCTGCCGCCTTGATGGCCGTCAGCTCCGAGCTCTCGCCCAGATTACCGAACGCTATCAGCGAACTCAGCAGGATAGCCAGCGGGAAAGCTTGTGGCATCAGCATGATACCCATATACCAGAAGAACTGGGCCAATACGTCCAGTGACAAGCCTTTACCAATCAGTTCGTCGACATAACGCCACAAAAACTGCATCATCAGCACAAACTGGCAGATGAAGAAGGTGGCTATAAACAGCAATCCGAACTGTTTAGCTATAAATATGTCTAACTTTTTAATCCGAAACATGTTTCGGGGTGCAAAGGTACAATAATTAAATGAGAAATGAGAAATGAGAAATAAGAAATGTTGCTATCATGTCTTGATTTTGACATTTTTTCATTTTCATTCCTGATTTTTCATGTCTTATTTGTCAAACATCAGAAGCCGCTGACCCTATGTAACCTCTCGAAGTTGTCGTCCCAGATGCCTCGCAGGTCAGCTTCCTCGTCATCGTCGGCGGCAAAGTCTGTTATCAGCAGACTCAGCATGCCCGTCAGGTCGCTTTCCGATATTCTGATTTCCCAATATGCCTCGGGTGTATCCTCATGGTAGTCCCATAACAGGCGTATATAGTTCATCTTTTCTTTTTCCAATATGCGTGACGTCTTGGTATCTCGTTCTGTCCACGGGTGTCCCCAAGTGAATGTCATGCAGTCGTTAGCCTCCACCACTTTGTCGGCCAGCCATTTCTGTAGTCCTGCTGCATTGCTAATCATATCCCACACCAATCGTGTGGATCTCGTGCTCAGCGGGTATTCTAAGGTAAGTTTTTGCATAGATTTCCTATTTATAGATTAGTAATGTTGTCTTTTGACAGTGCAAAAATACAAAAAATATCTGTAATATCATCATTTTTTTTAGAAAAGTTTTGCGAGTACGGAAAAAAAGTATTACCTTTGCAGGCGATTTCGAAGGATGGCGGGGTAGCTCAGCTGGTTAGAGCGTCGGATTCATAATCCGGAGGTCGAGGGTTCGGGTCCCCCTCCCGCTACTACAGAAACCTAAGAAATGCCCTGTTTAAGGGCATTTCTCTTTTATTTTGCTCTTCTGCCATAACCATTTGGTTAGCAGAAGTATTCTATAAGAGTTGCTCAACGAAGGTCTTGGTAACCTGGAATGAGTGCTCGGCAATGGTGTTCCAGAAGTCATGGTACTGCGAGGCATCGGTGTCACGCAGGGGCATGTCGCTGATAACACGGAACGAGATGAAGGGTACATGGCGCAGATAGCAGGTCTGGGCGATAGCTGCCGACTCCATGTCGATGGCTTTGGCTTCAGGGAAGTGTCCGATAATCTCGCGCATTTTGTCCTTCGAGTCGACAAACCAGTCGCCAGTAGCAATCAATCCGGGATGGATGGAAATGTCTGATGGATGAAGGTTGAGGGCTTTTTCTAACAGCATGGGGTCAGCCTTGAAACGTTCTGGCAAACCCTGTACCTGTCCATAGACGCTTTCGCCTATAGCACTGCCGCAATAGACGTCGTGATAGACCAGTTCGCTGCTGACCACCACGTCCTGAATGTTGACGTCGTCGCCGTTACCGCCTGCACAACCAGACGAGATGATGATGTCGGGTTTGTACTGGGCTATCATCTCAGCTGCCCCCAAAGCAGCATTTACCTTGCCAATACCACACTTCTGCACGATGACGTTGCCATCAGAAAACAGGTGCTGCAACTGTTGCAACTCTCTGTCCATTGCTACAATAATTCCAATCTTCATACGCGTATTCGTTTTATTTTTTTGCAAAGATACGAAAAAAAACACGAATTACGAATTATGAATTACGAATAATTTTGTAAATTTGCAGCTAATTTGTAATGTTCGGACGCAAAAGGGAGCATGTTGACCTGCTGGCGTACATCCGCGAAGGGCGCGAAATGACGCAAGGCGAGAAGCTCAGGCTGATTATCAGTCTGAGTATACCGTCTATTTTGGCACAGATATCGGCTACCGTCATGTTTTTCATCGATGCGTCGATGGTGGGGCATTTGGGTGCCAAGGCATCTGCATCCATCGGACTGGTTGAGACTACGGGATGGCTGATGGGCGGATTGGGCGCAGCAGCGAATATGGGTTTCTCCGTGCAGGTGGCGCATGCCATTGGTGCCAACGACTTCGAACGGGCCCGTCGTGTCTTGCGACAGTCGTTGGTGTGCTGTCTGTTGTGGAGCCTCAGTATTACGACTGTAGCCCTGTTGGTCAGCGGTCGTCTGCCGTACTGGTTGGGTGGCTCTGCCGAGATAGCCCACGACGCATCACTCTATTTCGCACTCATCGGCGTATTTGGCATCTTTTACCAGATAGAGGGGCTGGGCGGTTCGATGCTGAAATGTTCAGGCAACATGAAGATTCCGTCTATGCTTAATATCTGTATGTGCCTCATGGACGTGATCTTTAACTACCTCTTTATATATATATTAGGTATGGGTGTCATGGGTGCAGCCCTCGGCACGGGTCTGGCTGAACTCGTCACAGCCTGTCTCATGATGTATTTCCTGCTTGTGAGGTCTGACATGCTGTCGCTGGTGGGCCGGCCTGGTTCTTTCAAGCCAAAGGCCGATGTGGTGCAGAATGCCATAAAGATTGGTGCGCCCATGGGTTTACAGCACTTGTTGATGGGTGGTGCACAGATTGTCAGCACCCTGATTGTAGCCCCATTGGGTACGGTGGCTATCGCTGCCCATTCGTTAGGTATCACTGTCGAGAGTCTATGCTATATGCCTGGTTTTGGTATTGCCGAAGCAGCCACCACGCTGGTTGGCCAGAGCTTTGGTGCTGGCAAACGTAAGCTGACCCAGTCGTTTGCCCACATGTCAACGGGTTTGGGCGTAGCAGTCATGACGCTGATGGGTGTGCTGATGTGGATATTCGCCTCCGAACTGATGTCGTTGATGACGCCTGTCGACGAGATTATTGCCATTGGTGCCGAATGTCTGCGCATCGAGGCCTTTGCCGAACCGATGTTTGCAGCATCTATCGTCATCAACGGCATCTTCATAGGTGCTGGCGACACGTTGCGTCCTGCCATCATGAGTCTGGCGTCCATGTGGGGTGTACGCCTGACGTTAGCAGCCTTGCTGGCCACAACTTACGGATTGCCAGGTGTTTGGACGGCTATGGCCATCGAACTGACCTTCCGTGGCATCATCTTCCTTGTTCGTTTGGTACAAGGAGGGTGGATGAGGAAGATGGCAGATGTATGATGTAAGATGTATGATGTAAGATGGCAGATGTAAGATGTAAGATGTAAGGTGGGAGAGGGTAGAGGTGTATGATGGAATAAAAAAAAGAATGCAGCTCTCGGATCATCCGTAAGCTGCATTCCCAACTTTATCAATAACTAAAAACCTAATCTTATGAAAAACGTCTCCCGACGTCATGTCATCCTTAATTCAATCTTAACTTACCTAATTATTAACTAAACCTAAATCCGATTTCTCTAAATCTTTTACCTTTTTATAACTAATACCTTTATGTCTGTTATCCAATCTTTAACCTTAAAACTAATTCTCTCTTGAAGACGATGCAAAGGTACGACGATTTTTGCTTCCCTCCAACTTTTCTGAGCAAAAGTAGCAGAAAAATGCCACATTATTGACGTAAATCAAGCATTTGTGTTCGCACACAGTTTACAAATCGGACTATTTGACTCTTTTGATGAGGTTGTTAGTTACTGCCCGTACCCCAACAATTTAAACTACCAATTATACTATCGATAATCCCAGCTATTAATTTGAGGAAAAAGAAATCCAGCACTCCTGAGAAGGTGGTGCTGGAATCTCATCGGCACATCGCAGTCATCCCGTCGTAAGCTCGCGTTCAGTCCGACGGCCTTAAACTAATAGTCCGACGGCTTCGGACTCGCAGTCCGAGCCGTTCGGACTGGGAGTCCGTAGGGACGGATTAATATCATTTGATTACGCTTCAGCTTCGGGCTCTACAGCACGGAAGCTTGCAAGGTCCTCAACCTGGAAGGCCTTGATGTAAGCTGACTTACCGAGTACATCCTCCTCAGTCATGCGAACATAGACGTTAGCACTCTTCTCGAAGAGCTCAGGAGCCTTAGTGGCATCGCGCAGGATAAGCAGCGACATCACGATCTCGGCAGTCATATCGTACAGACGGCGAGCCAGGAAGTCTTGAGCATCCTGATTCTCCAGTGCCTTCACGTTGGCAAGTGCCTCCTCGTAAATGGGGATGAGCTTCTCGACGCGAGTCTTGAGGCCAGCAAGAGAATCGCTGACAGTGAGGTTAGCCAGCATATCCTTGATGTTAGCCAGCATGGTGCCGTTGGTAATGTAGCGGATAGCAGCCACAACCTGCAGCTGTGTGGTACCCTCGTAGATAGAGAAGATACGAGCGTCGCGGAACAGGCGCTGGCTCTTGTACTCCATGATGAAACCTGAACCACCGTGGATGCTAATAGCGTCGTAGGCGTTCTGGTTGGCGTACTCAGAGTTCATACCCTTAGCCAGTGGGGTAAAGGCATCAGCCAAGCGCTGGTACTTCTTTAGTTCCTGCTTCTCCTCAGGTGTGAGCTTGCGGTCGCGCTCGATGTCCTCGAGGCACTTGTAGATATCCACATAAGCGGCTGTCTCGTAGAGCAGTGAACGACCAGCATCGAGTTTGGCCTTCATGCGAGAGAGCATATCGTAAACAGCGGGGAAGTTGATGATCTTGTCACCGAACTGCTGACGCTCCTTAGCGTAAGCCAGACCTTCGTTGTAAGCCTCCTGCTCGACACCTACTGACTGTGCAGCAATACCCAGACGGGCACCGTTCATCAAGGCCATCACATACTTGATAAGACCCAGACGTGTGCTACCGCAGAGTTCTGCCTTGGCATTCTTATAGGTCAGCTCACAGGTGGGTGAACCGTGGATACCCAACTTATGCTCGATATGACGCACGTTGACACCGCCCTGGCGCTTGTCGTAGATGAACATACTGAGGCCGCGTCCGTCCTTGGTGCCCTCTTCAGAGCGAGCCAGCACGAGGTGGATGTCAGAGTCACCGTTGGTAATGAAACGCTTCACACCATTCAGGCGCCAGCAGTTCTCCTTCTCGTCGAAGGTGGCCTTCAGCATGACGCGCTGCAAGTCAGAACCTGCATCGGGCTCCGTCAGGTCCATAGACATACCCTCACCAGCACAAACGCGGGGGATATACTTCTGGCGCTGCTCCTCAGAACCGAACTCATACAGCGTGTCGATACAGCTCTGCAGGCTCCAGATGTTCTGGAAACCGGCATCAGCAGCCGAAATCATCTCACTCAGCATAGAGAACACTGCGTTAGGCAGGTTCAGACCGCCGTAACGGCGAGGCATCGAGACACCCCACAGACCAGCCTTGCGGGTGGCGTCGAGGTTCTCGTAAGTCTTAGAGGCGTAGATCATACGGCCATTCTCGAGGTGTGGACCTTCCAGGTCAACGCTCTCAGAGTTTGGCTCGATGATGTTGGCAGCCACGTCGCCAGTGATGTCGAGAATCTGCTTGTAGTTCTCGATGGCATCGCCCAGGTCAACGGGGGCGTAGTCATATTCTTTCGCGTCAGCGAAACCTTTTTCTTTCAGCTCAACGATACGAGCCATCAGGGGGTGGTTCAAGTAGAACCCGATCTCAGGATGATCGCTATAATAGTTTGCCATAATTACTTCGAATTTTGCTTATAGTATTTAATGAGTTTGGGAACTACCTCCTCCACAGTACCAACAATCACGTAGTCAGCGATGCGGTTGATAGGTGCATCGGGATCGCTGTTCACAGAGATGATGATACCAGAGTCCTGCATACCGGCGATGTGCTGAATCTGTCCGCTGATACCACAGGCAATGTACACCTTCGGATGAACGGTGACACCAGTCTGACCAATCTGACGGTCGTGGTCGAGCCAGCCTGCATCAACGGCAGCACGAGAGCCACCAACCTCACCATGCAGCACCTTAGCCAGGTCGAACAGCATGTCGAAGTTCTCCTTCGAGCCCATACCGTAACCACCAGCTACGACAATGGGTGCACCTTTCAGGTTGTGCTTGGCAGCCTCTACGTGGTGGTCGAGCACCTTGACGACGAAAGCCTCAGGGCTCACATATTTAGAAACTTCAGGGTAAACCACTTCGCCCTTTGCCTTGCCCTCGTACAAAGCCTTCTGCATGACACCGCTACGAACGGTAGCCATCTGAGGGCGATGGTCGGGGTTGACGATGGTAGCTACGATGTTACCACCGAAAGCAGGACGAATCTGATAGAGCAGATTCTCGTAAACCTTGTTGTTCTTCTTATCTTCGAAAGGACCAATCTCCAACTCGGTGCAGTCGGCAGTCAGACCAGAGGTCAGCGATGAGCTAACACGTGGGCCGAGGTCACGACCAATCACGGTAGCACCCATCAGACAGATCTGAGGCTGCTCCTCCTTGAAGAGGTTGACGAGGATGTCGGTGTGGGGCGCTGAGGTGTAGGGGAACAGGTCCTTACCGTCGAAGACAAACAGCTTGTCGACACCATAAGGCAGAATCTGATCCTCCACCTTGCCCTTGATGCCTGTACCGGCCACCACGGCGTGGAGCTCTACGTTCAGTTCATTGGCGAGCTTGCGCCCTTTGGTCAGCAGCTCCTGAGATACTTCCTGTACCTGAGTACCTTCTATCTCGCAATATACAAATACATTGTTCATATTGTTTCTTTTATTAACGACAACTTGGACAACTAAAACAACTTTTTATATGTTGTCTATGTTGTTACAGTTGTCTTCTTTATAAATCAGCCAATGATTTTTTCTTCCAACAATTCTTTGATCATTCCCTCAATATCAGCATCAGAAGCCGTCAAAGTTTTCGACTCCTTAGCCTGGAACACGATGTTCTTGATAGCCTTTACCTTCGTGGGAGAGCCAGAGAGACCGCACTGGTTCACGTCGCCATCCACATCGGCTACGCTCCACTGGTTCAGGGTCAGCTCAGGACGCTCATCGTACAGATAATCGTAAGGTGTGCCCTCGGCAGGACGCTCCATAGGACAGGTAGCACGCTTGTACTTCATGACCAGCTTGGCATTCTGAGGACGACAGGGAGCAGCACTTCCGTTTACGGTAATCACTACGGGCAGGGGAGCCTCTACGGTCTCAACACCACCGTCGATGACGCGCTTGATGGTAGCCTTACCATCCTTCACTGAGAGGACTTCTTCAGCATAAGTCACCTGATTCAGTCCCAGCTTCTGGGCCACCTGAGGACCTACCTGAGCGGTATCGCCATCGATAGCCTGACGACCACCAATCACGATGTCCACGTCGCCAATCTTCTTGATAGCCGTAGCCAATGCGTAAGAAGTAGCGAGGGTATCGGCACCAGCGAACAGACGGTCGGTCAGCAACCAACCCGTATCAGCGCCACGATAAAGTCCTTGACGGATAATCTCACCTGCACGTGGAGGACCCATCGTGAGGATTCCTACTGTAGAGCCTGGGTTCTGCTCCTTCAGACGAAGGGCCTGCTCCAGGGCATTCAAATCTTCTGGATTGAAGATGGCGGGTAGGGCAGCGCGGTTGACGGTGCCTTCGGCAGTCATGGCGTCCTTACCCACATTTCTTGTGTCAGGTACCTGCTTGGCAAGTACTACAATTTTTAATGCCATATTATTTATAATAATGTGTAAAAATGATATCCTTTTGCAAAAATCGGGTGCAAAGGTACACTTTTTTGCGCACACAGCCAAATAAAATGCACAAAAACAGCCAAAATGTGCACACTTCGGCTGTTTTGTGCAATATAATTCTCCTTCTCTAACTTCTTTAACTCCCTTATTTAATCAGATTGCCTAAGATGTCGCGCGTCAACTCCTTGGTGGCGGTACGCGTAGCGGCACTCGTGGCATTCTTGACCACGCGTCCTGTAGTAGAGGTCTTTGACTTGGTCTTCTTACCCGTTATCTTGTCGCTGACGTAGGTGCCGAGGACGGCAGCCAGTGTCGAGGTAACAGCAGTCAGGATGGCTTTCAGCACCTTCGACATCATGCCCGGCTTCTTCTTCTCTTCCTTGGCAACTTTGCCTGCAGCCTTGGCTTCCTCAGCGGCAGCAGCCTCTTCCTGTTGGGCAATCATCTGCTGTTCGGCTTCAGCCATCAGTACCTCGAAGGCACTCTCACGGTCGATGGGCGTATCGTATTTACCATAGATGCGACTCTGCTTGATGATGTCGAGGCGCTGCCCTTCCGTGACGGCACCAATCTGCGACAATGGGAACAGAATCTTGGCACGTTCCACCATATTGGGCGCACCCTTCTCGTCGAGGAAGCTGACCAGTGCCTCGCCCGTTTCGAGGTTCATGATGGCCTCGTCGGTCTTGAAGGCGGGATTGGCGCGGAAGGTGTCGGCAGCCGTCTTGACGGCTTTCTGATCCTTAGGTGTATAGGCTCGCAGGGCGTGCTGTACACGATTGCCAAGTTGACCCAGTATGTTCTCGGGGATGTCCGTGGGACTCTGTGTGATGAAGTAGATGCCCACGCCTTTCGAGCGAATGAGACGGATGACTTGTTCTATCTTGTCGAGCAAAGCCTTGCTGGTGTCTGAGAACAGCATGTGAGCCTCGTCGAAGAAGAATACCAGTTTGGGTTGTGGCAGGTCGCCCACCTCGGGCAGGGTAGAGTAGAGCTCACTCATCAGCCACAGCAGGAACGTCGAATAGAGTTTGGGTTGCAACATCAGTTTGTCGGCAGCCAGCACGTTCATGACGCCTTTGCCACCTTCCGTCTGCATGAGGTCGTAGATATCGAAAGACGGCTCGCCGAAGAACTTGTCGGCGCCCTGATTCTCCAGCTGTAATAAGGCACGCTGGATGGCACCGATGGTTGGCGTCGAGATGTTGCCGTACTTGGTGGTGTACTCCTTGGCATGCTGCGATACCCAGTCGAGCATTGAGCGTAAATCCTTCAAGTCGATGAGCAGCAGTCCGCGCTCGTCGGCAATGCGGAATACGATGTTCAGCACACCGTCCTGCGTCTCGTTCAGTTGCATCAAACGACTGAGCAACTGCGGACCCATCTGCGAGATGGTGGCACGCATGGGGTGACCTTGTTCGCCGAATACGTCGAAGAAACATACGGGACAGCTTTGGAACTCAGGATTCTCAATGCCGAACTCCGGCAGGCGCTTCTCGATGAAACCACTCATCTTACCTGCCTGCGAGATGCCGCTCAGGTCGCCCTTCATGTCAGCCATGAAACACGGTACACCTGCCTGACAGAAAGTCTCGGCCATCACTTGCAGCGTCACTGTCTTACCCGTACCTGTGGCACCGGCTATGAGTCCGTGGCGGTTCGCCATCTTACCTGTAATCGAAAGCGCTCCATTGGCGCAATGGGCTACGTACAGCCCGCGTTCTTTGTCGTACATAATGCTTATAGTTTTGTTATTTTTTGCAAAGATACGAAATAATTCCGAATTCCGAATTTCGAATTGCGGATTTTTTTACTACCTTTGCGGAAATTTTGAGTCATAACTACATAAGAAACCATTAATAACAAAGTGTATGCAGGAATACAACAAAGGATTTCTCTACTTCATCTGTGCTGTGTCGGCTATGGGCGGACTGCTGTTCGGCTACGACTGGGTGGTAATAGGTGGAGCCAAGCCGTTCTATGAACTTTACTTCGGTATCAGTGACTCGCCGCTGTTGCAGGGCGTGGCTATGACGACGGCCTTGATAGGTTGTCTGGCAGGTGCTATGGTGGCAGGTGCCGCTGCCGACAAGTATGGTCGCAAGCCCTTGCTGATGGTGTCGGCAGTGTTGTTTACGGTGTCAGCAGTGGGTACGGGATTGTTCAATGACTTTACCTTATTTAATATTGCCCGCTTCATCGGCGGCGTGGGCATCGGTGTCGCTTCGGCCATGGCACCCATGTACATTGCCGAGGTCAGCCCTACGGAGATTCGCGGCCGTATGGTGTCGCTGAATCAGATGACCATCGTGCTGGGTATCTTGGCGGCACAGATTGTGAACATGCTGTTGGCGCGTGACACGTCGGTTGCTGCCGAACAGGCGTGGAACTTAGAGTGGGGTTGGCGCTGGATGTTCTGGGCCGAGACGCTGCCTGCTGCGCTGTTTCTGATGATGAGTTTCTTCATTCCGGAGAGCCCGGTATTCCTGAAATTGAGAAATGAAGGAAATGAGGAAATGAGAAATGAGGCTGGCCTTCGTGAACTGTTTCAAAGCAAATATAGTCGCATTTTATTGTTGGGATTGGTCATTGCCGTGTTCCAGCAGTGGTGCGGCACGAATGTCATCTTCAACTATGCGCAGGAAATCTTCGTGGGGGCAGGCTTCGATGTCGATGGCATGTTCATCAACATTGTCATTACGGGCATTGCCAATGTCGTCTTTACGATTGTCGCGCTCTATACCATCGAGAAGTGGGGCCGCCGGACGCTTATCCTGCTGGGTGCTGGTGGACTGGGGCTTATCTATCTGATTCTGGGTACGTGCTACTTCTTCGAGGTGAAGGGTTTCGTGATGGTGGCGCTGGTGGTGGCCGCTATCTCGACGTACGCCATGACGCTGGCACCGGTTACATGGACGTTGCTGGCGGAGATATTCCCGAATCGCATTCGCGGCATCGCCATGGCGACGTGTACGTTTGCCCTGTGGGTGGGCTGCTGTACGCTGACGTTCTCGTTTCCCTCGATGAACGCAGCACTGGGCAGCAGCGGCTCGTTCTGGATCTACAGTGCCATCTGCTGTTGTGCTTTCGTATTCCTGTGGAAGCGCTGTCCCGAGACCAAAGGTAAAAGTTTATTGCAACTGGAGAAAGAGTTAGTAGGATGAGAAATCTGGCCCTACTACACGAGTTTCGAGTTAGTACTGAAACTCCGCGGAGTTTCAGTACTAACTCAAAAGTTTTTCAGTAGAAACTCGAAAGTGGCATAATTGGGCCAAAAAAGTGGCAGAATTAATAGAAAGTAAAAAATATATACAACGAATATGGTAAAAGCATGGAGAGAGTTGGTAACGATACCAACATACGAAATTGGAAAGGCTGAGAAGAACCCGATATTCCTGGAGAAACGCGTCTATCAGGGTTCGAGCGGCGTGGTCTATCCCTATCCCGTCATTGAGTCGATTTCGGACGAGAAAGTCGATAAGGAATGGCTTGCCGTCTGGATAGAGAACGAATATATCAAGGTAATGATACTGCCAGAGTTGGGCGGACGTGTACAGATGGCGTACGACAAGATTAAGCAGCGCCACTTCGTGTACTACAATCACGTCATCAAGCCCGCCCTCGTGGGACTGACAGGCCCGTGGATATCGGGCGGCATCGAGTTCAACTGGCCACAGCACCATCGCCCTTCTACTTATTTGCCCGTTGATTGCGACATTGTGGAGAACGAGGATGGAAGCGTGACGGTTTGGGTCAACGAGATGGAGCGTATGTTCCATCAAAAAGGCATGGCCGGCTTCACGCTGCGCCCGGGCTGTGCCTATTTGGAAATACAAGGTCGTGTATCGAACCGTACCCCGTTGCCGCAGACCTTCCTCTGGTGGGCCAATCCTGCCGTCGAAGTGAACGATGCTTACCAGAGCGTGTTCCCGCCCGACGTCAATGCCGTCTTCGATCATGGTAAACGTGCCGTCTCGTCGTTCCCCGTCGCTACGGGCACCTATTATAAGATGGACTATTCCGCAGGCGTGGACATATCGAACTACAAGAATATCTACGTGCCGACGAGTTACATGGCCGTCAATTCAAAGTACGACTTCGAGGGCGGCTACGAGAACGATACGAAAGGCGGCATGCTGCATGTGGCCAGTCACCATTTCTCGCCAGGCAAGAAGCAGTGGACGTGGGGCAACGGCGATTTCGGACGTGCGTGGGACAGGAATCTGACAGATGCAACTTCCGCCGGTTTCCGTCCCTACATCGAACTGATGGCCGGTGTCTATACCGAGAACCAGCCCGACTTCACGTGGCTCATGCCTTACGAGGAGAAGCAGTTTGTGCAGTATTTCATGCCTTATCGTGAACTGGGTATTGTCAAGCAAGCTTCTAAGGATTTTGTCATGAACATCGAGGAAGGCGGCAAACATAAAGTTACCTTTAAGATCCTGGCTACATCCAAGAAAACCGTCAGGATCATCCTCGACGGAGAGGATGGCGAAGTGTATTACGACAAGGTGGTAACGCTGACACCAGAGGAAGTGTTGACAGAAACCGTAGAGACGGGCAATGAGCAGATATCAGACTTGCGCTTAGACATTGACCGTCCAGACGACACACGCATGCATCACTATTTGACGTGGTATGCCGAGCCCGACGAGATCCGTCCCATTCCTGATGCTGCTGAGGCTGCCCTCTCGCCACAAGACACAAAGACTGTCGATCAGCTCTACCTTACAGGCCTGCACTTGGAGCAGTACCGCCATGCTACGTGGAGTGCCCTCGACTACTACGAAGAAGCGCTGCGACGTGACCCGCTGGATTATCGTTGTAATATGCAGATGGGTCTGTGGTACTTGCGTCGTGCCCGCTTCGATAAGGCGGAACCGTATCTGCAGACCGCTGTCAAGGTGCTGAAGAAACGTAATCCCAATCCCTACGATGGTGAACCGCAGTTCTATCTGGGTGTCGTCAAAAAGTTCCTGGGGAAGATAGAGTCTGCCTATGAATGTTTCTGGAAGTCTACATGGAACAAGGCGTGGGCAGATGCCGGCTACTATGAGGCTGCCTGCATCAGTGTCTCTGACGAACGTTGGGAGGATGCCCTTGACGAACTGGAACGTGCACTGATCAGCAACAGTCATAACCATCAGGCGCGAGCCTTGAAGGCTGTCGTGCTGCGCAAACTCGGACGCCAGGATGAGGCTTTGGCATGGATCAATGAATCGTATAAGATTGACCGCTTCAACTACCTTTGCATGGTCGAGGAATATCTGCTGACAGACAGCGATGAGCCTTTGGAGCGCATGGTGGAACTGATGCATGGCAATATCTATAACTATCACGAGATTGCCCTCGACTATATGCATGCAGGCCTTGATGATGAGGCCATACTGGTACTGGAGACGGCCATTGACCATCACGTGGAAGAATCACCGCTCACCTACTATTATTTGGCTTATCTCAGTAATATGATGGACTCAGTAGCATATAGTCAGAAAGCTGCTCAGGCCAATCCTGACTATTGTTTCCCCAACCGTATGGAAGATGCTTACATCCTACAGGAACTGGACTTCATTCCCTTCTTTGATGATGCCCGAGCACCATACTATCTGGGATGCTTGTATTACGACAAACGCCAATACGATCTTGCGATTAAGTACTGGGAAAAGTCGGCCAAGCTTGACCCCGACTTCCCAACCGTATGGCGCAACCTCGCCTTGGCTCGCTTCAATAAGCAGAACAAGCAGGACGAGGCTGTTGAATATATGGAGAAGGCTTTCCATCTGGACGAGACAGACAGTCGTATCCTCATGGAGTTAGACCAGCTCTACAAGCGTCTGCATAAACCGCATCAGGAGCGTCTCGACTTCCTGCAGCAGTATCCGCAACTGATTGCCCAGCGCGACGACCTTGTGTTGGAGGAGATTACACTGCTCAATCAGTTAGGTCGCTATCAGGAGGCTATGGCCAAACTCGATGCCCACCAGTTCCATCCCTGGGAGGGTGGGGAAGGCAAGGTGCCGGCACAGTACCAGATCTGTCGCATCGAGATAGCGAAGCAATTGCTAAGTGAAAAGGGAAAAGTAAATAGTGAAAAATATGCTGCCGCCCAACAAGAAGCCAAATGTCTCTTGGAGGAATGTCTCGTCTATCCGCCACATTTGGGTGAAGGCAAACTCTATGGCGCACAGGACAACGACATACTCTATTTCCTCGGACGCTACGAGGAGGGTACTGCAGGACCTACGGAACCCGCTGCTGCCATGTACTACAACGATGCCAAGCCCGACAAGATTTTCTATGCAGGTTTGTGCTATCGCAAACTTGGTCAGGAGGACAAGGCTCGCAGCCTGTTCCATAAGCTCATCAACTACGGCAAGCAGCACATCTACGACAAGGTGGTCATGGACTACTTCGCCGTATCCCTGCCTGACCTGTTGATATGGGATGACTCTCTGGACACCAAGAACCTGATCCACTGCAAGTATATGCTGGCACTTGGCTACTATGGCATGGGCGACAAGGAGAAGGCGCTGGAATATTTGGCTGAGGTCGAGGAACTCGACAACAACCATCAGGGCATTCAGCAGTTCAGAACGTTTATCGATGCTGGCCTATAGTCAAGCCTTTCGCCGTAAGATGCCGACGACTATCAGCAGGTAGCCGGCCAGGCAGACGATAGGTGCTACGACAATCCTTCGAACCGAGAAGATGTCGGGTTCGAAGGATTTTTCTGTGCTCCCGTCGCCAGACATTAGAATGTAGCCCGTTGCAATCAGGCAACAGGACATGATGATGATGTTTCGGCTGGTCATCAGGACGCGGATGGTGCGATTAACGCTGTTGGATATAGTGCTCATATTGACGGATGTATTGGTTGAAAATGTTTGTTCTTTCATGTTTTGCTGCCACAGCCAGTGCCAGCTTCATGGTTTGCAGCCATTCGTTGCGCGAATGCCCTGAACCGGCACGGCGTGTGGGCTTGATTGTGTCAATCCACGAGAGCCATTCGAAGGAACGATACAGCAGATTGTCGACGATGTCGTCGCCCTGTTTGGGCAGGTTGTTTGTATAGAAACAGCGGGCCATAGCGAGGGCTGCATCGGTATAAGGCACGTTTTCCTGCGGCATCTCCTGTTGCCACTTGCGACAGACTTTTAGTGCACGCTTCGTGTCGCCCTGCTGTAGCAGTGAGTCGACAAGTATGCCCATGATGAGTTGATGCGTATCGGCCATGCGTTTTACATCTTCATCAACGTAAATACCTTTCGTGTTGAGGCCACCATAACGGAAGCGGTGCATGATGTTGTCGTAGAGTCGCTCCACATCCACGCGCTGTCCTTCTGTGGTGGGCGAGATACGATAAGCCAGTCCTTCAAGTACCAGATGGTCGCGCAGGAACGACAGGTTGTTGCCCATGCTGATGGACATATAGAAGGGACGGCTCCAGACTGCATTCGACAACATCTCCAACACCATCAACTCGTTTTTCAGCAGATACTGTTTTCCCGCCAGCGAAATGACCATAGTGTCTTTGCCTGACGTTATGGTAAGACTGTCGGTATTGATAGGAAGAATGTCATTTTTACCTTCTTGATAGTCTTCGTGTTGCCAACTGATGGGTAGGGCAGGGGAGTCGTAGGCTGGTCGTTTCATCTGGTTGATATACCAGTCGGTCTGCAGATACTCCAAGTTGCAATCGCGCGCATCTCTGCGCACCCCTTCAACCTCTTGATTATACCAGAGTGGGAACGTATCATTGTCACCGCTGGTGAAGATGACGGGATAGCCCTCATCCTGCATGCTCATCAGGTAGTTCTGTCCGAAGTCGCGACAGGTATAGCGACCTGAACGGTCGTGGTCGTCCCACGTCTGTGAAGCCATTTGGAGCGGAACCAATAGACAGAGAGCCTCACCCCCGACCCCTCTCCAAAAGGCGAGGGGAGTAAATACTTTTACTGCTTGTTTCTGTCCTTGAGAGGGGATGGAGGTGAGGCCTGCAACTCCCAACCCAATCCAAATAGCAAAGGCATAGAACGAGCCGACATAGGCATAGTCGCGCTCACGTGGTTGCATCGGCGTCTGGTTCAGATAGACCACGATAGCCAGTCCCGTCATCACAAACAGCAACGTGACAACCCATAGTTGTTGACGCCCTTCACGCCCCCGTTGCCATTGCCAGACGATGCCTAACAGACCGAGTATTAACGGCAGGCCATAGAAGACATTACGCCCTTTGTTCTCAGCCAGGTCTGATGGCAACTTCGATGTGTCACAACCTAACAACCAGTCGTCAATCCAACGGATGCCTGTTATCCAGTTGCCGTGCTCCACTTCGCCATTGCCCTGAATGTTGTTCTGGCGTCCTACGAAGTTCCATAGGAAGTAGCGCCAGTACATGAAGTTCACTTGATATGAGAGAAAGAAACGTAAATTCTCAGCTTTGGTGGGTACACCATCCTGATTTTTGATATCTCCCATCCAGCTCTCGTAAGCATCGGCGTGGTACATAGAGTAGATGCGTGGATAAAGCGGCGTTTTGCCATATTGTTCGCGACTCAGGTATTTGCCTAACTTTGCAACTGTTTTGGGCTCGTTTTCGCACATTGGAGGACAGGCATTGGCGCGAACCAGGATGACGCCATAACTGCTGAAGCCCACCAGAAATGCCAGCAGGCAACCCAAAGACAACTTCAGCATTCTGTGGCGTATCTTCTGACGCTTGGGTTTGCGGAAAATAACCACAAACAGCATGGCGGGCAGACAAAGCAAACAGAGCAGATGGACGCCAATGGAGAGTCCTGTGATATAGGCAATCAAGATAATCCAACGATCGCTTCGTGGACTGTCTGCCTCGTCTTCCCACTTTAGTATCACCCAAAACATCAAGGCCGTGAGAAACGAAGAGAAAGCATAGACCTCCGCCTCGACTGCCGAGAACCAAAACGTGTCGCTGAAGGTGTAGGCTAATGCTCCCACCAGTCCGCACGCCTCGATGGTCATCACGTTTGGCATGGATAGTGTGTCGCCAGTCGGACAAATCAGCTTTCGTGCAAGATGGGTAATGGTAAGGAACAGGAAAAAGATACAGCCTGCGCTCAACAGGGCCGACAATAGGTTTATCATCAGTGCCACCTGTGACGGTTCGCTGGCGAATTGCGAAAAGAGATTGGCCACCAGCATAAAGAATGGTGCACCGGGCGGATGTCCGATTTCCAATTTATATCCGCACGCAATGAATTCAGGACAGTCCCATAGACTGGCCGTAGGCTCTACGGTGAGCCCATACACCACAGCGGCAATGGCAAAAGTCAGCCACGCCATCAGGGTGTTCAGTTTAGAAAAAGTTTGTAGTTGCATCATACGTTTGCCATTTTTTCGGCAAAGGTATGAAGAGATTCAATCGTAAGCAAAAATATTGTCTGACATTTCTCTGACAAATGTCAGAGTGTGGCGTTGCGAATTCCTGACATTTGTCTGTCAGACATCCTAACTATTTGACTTTCAGTTCGTATGCCCGTCCTCTGTCCGACTCTATTTTCAGGTCGGAATGTTGCTCGATGACAGATTTCAACCTGCGAATCAGCGTATAAAGTGTCTCGCTGGCATCGGGTTTCTTGGGCCAGAGAGCGTCACAGATCTCCGTTTTTGTCAGCGAATATGATGGAGAATGGAAGAACATTTCCATCAACTGCTGTTGCATGGGCGTCAACTTGATGTGCTGACCTCTTGCATCGTAGAACATTCCTTCCGACTCAGCATAGCACAATCCACCATATTGCAGCATACCTGCTATTTGTATCACTTGCTGACGGCGGCGATAGAAACAGAAGGTTGCCCAGAACAGCGTCAACGTCCATAATATAGTAGAAAGCCTCTGGTCCGACAGACTGAAGATAGTCGCCTCCGAACAGCGGGCATGAGCCTTGAACTTTTGTCCCTTGGTATCAACGGCCAGTATGGCCTTGCCTCGCAATTCTTCTATCTGTAGGTAACTGTTGAACGAGCGAATGGTGTCCTGCGTAATGACGTCACTTTGTTGCTTGGCTAATGCCAATGCCAGCGCCTGACTCATGTCACGTTCTACCAGTCGCTCCGTAGTACGATAACTCTCAAGACTTGTCGCCCCCGAGGCTATAATCAGCCCGAAAAGCACGATGACTAAATACTTCTGTTTCATAACTGCCTGCGAAGGTACGAATAAATGAGCAAATTACCAAATATATTAATTTTTTTTCAAATGAAGATCCATTTCTACCGCAATACTTCGCATTTTTAATTCCAATATAATTCCAATTGCTATAATTGGAGATGAATTGGAGATGAATTGGAGATGTATTGGAGATGTATTAGAAATGTATTAGAGATGTATAAGAGATGTGCATTAATAAACCTCGCCCTGAGCAGTCGAGACTGTCAACAGGGCGAGGATCAGTATTGTTAATGCTTTATTCATCTTGTAAGGAAACAGCTTTGCCATCGACAACGATTTTATTTACGACCTTGCCGTTGATGGTGACCTTGCCGTTCTCGTCTATCTTGGCTCCTGGCAAGCGACTGATGACATCTTTAGCAGCGACATTGTTAGTCTCGGCTTTAGGCGCTTCTTTGGCTTTGTCCAGACGGAAGCTGATGGGAATGGTGTATTTTACATTGACAACTTTACCATTCTGACGGCCTGGCGTCCAGTTGGGCATGCCGTTGATGACGCGAAGTGCCTCAGTATCGAGGGCTGGATCCACAGACTTTACCACGCGGGCATCACTGATAGTGCCGTCCTTGTTGACGATGAAAGTGGCAATTACACGGCCCTCTTTCTGAGCCTCTGCCGCTTCCTTCGGATACTTGATGCTCTTCGACAGATACTCGAACATTGCCATAGCACCGCCAGGATACTCAGGCATCTGTTCCACAATGTCGAAAGCCTGTTCTTTTGGAACAACCTCTATCGCATTGGGCATTTCAACAGGTTTAGTGGTATTATCAACCTTGGGCTGTTCTACGACCTTTACCCGCTGGCCGCCAACCTCTATCGCATTGGGCATTTCAACAGGTTTAGTGGTATTCTCAGCCTTGGGCTGCTCCACAACCTTTACCTGTTGGCCACCCATATTAATTTTACCAGCCTTCTTGCCTTTCTTGACAGGTACTTGCTTCTGGGGCTCGTCGTAGACGTAGTCTGTGACGGTTCTGGCATTCAGTGCAAGCGTGATGCCCACGATGGGCAGGAGGGCCAACAGCTTGCAATAGCTGCGGCTCGATGATTTTGTATGTAACATCATTGTGATTCGGTTTTTGAGAGTACTGT
>JAEEGH010008674.1_pt1 | contig 23927 bp, 18 predicted proteins | sample 9134181 | NCBI WGS metagenome assembly JAEEGH01 (sample SAMN16246544, study PRJNA631951) | gut metagenome | biome: gut microbiome; feature: rumen; material: DP-attached | host: Bos | place: Iran: Karaj | collected 2018-10
CTTTCGCTTCCCTCGGACGCGACCAACGGGAGCAACCCTTCCGCCCCTCTCTCCATGCTCCTCGTCGATGACAACGAAGAGATGCTGCACTTCCTCAGCGAAAGCCTCAAGAGCCAATACAAGCTCATTACAGCCACCGACGGAAAGCAGGCTTTGAAAATTCTGGAACACGACCCCGTCAGCCTCATCGTCAGCGACTGGATGATGCCTGTGATGGATGGCGAACAACTTTGCCGTGCCGTACGTGCAAATCAACTCACCAGCCATATCCCCTTCATCATGCTCACGGCCAAGACCGATGATGCCTCGAAGGTCAAGGGTATGAACTGTGGCGCCGATGCCTACATCGAGAAGCCCTTCTCCCTCGATTACCTGCAGGCCTGCATCGACAACCTCCTCTCCTTGCGCTCCATGCTCATCCAAAAGTTCAGCCAGCAACCGCTCACTCCCATCACCGAGATAGCCAGCACCCCGCTCGACAGCGACTTCTTGAGCCGACTCGAGAAACTCATCGAAGACAACTTCTCAAACAGCGAACTGAATGTGGATTTCCTGGCTCAGCAACTCGGCATCAGTCGTTCGGGATTCTTTGCCAAAATAAAGACTTTGGCCAACGCATCGCCCAACGAGATGATACAGATGATTCGCCTGAAGCATGCGGCTCGTCTGCTCAAACAAGGACAATATCGTGTCAGCGAAGTCTGCTACATGGTCGGCTTCAACAGCCCTTCCTACTTCTCGAAATGCTTCCAGAAGCAGTTCGGCATCAAGCCCACCGACTTCGCCGAACAATCTCACGAATCGTAAATCAGTTATGACTCCCCTCTCCTCCCACGAACAGACCCTCCTCGACCTGGCGCATCAGGTGCTTGCCGAGAGCCATCAGTTGATGCTGCCCCATCATCAAAATAACATCGGTGCGCGCCTCGAGCATTTCGACGAGATGCAAGTGCATACCGTCAATGCTACGGGAATCAACAAGGGACGATACAAAACCAACATCATGCTGCTGACCCGTAAAGACCAGCGTCCCGTGCTTACGCGCCAACAGACCTACGAAGACACCATCGTCATCGACCTCTCGAACCAGCCGGAGGATCTCGACGCGATGCGCCGCTTCCTGCTCACCACCGAACAAGACCGCTCCTGGCATCACGCCCCCTGGATTGTCATCAACATGCTGAAGAAGCGTGGCCGCGGTCCCTATAATATATAAATGTATATGAACGACGAAATTGCCCAACACCTGCAGAACCACGACGTGCGTCCCACTGCCGTGCGCATCATGATCTGGAAGACGCTCCGTGACTTCGACTACGCCTTCCCCATGGCTGACCTCGAAGGACTACTGCCTACCGTCGATAGGAGCACGATCTTCCGTGCCCTCACCCTTTTCGTCGATCACGACCTGCTGCATACCCTCGACGATGGTTCGGGCGAAAAGAAATACTGCATCTGCCTCGAGCACGAACATTGCGACGACGAGGGCCACGCTACGGAGTGCCACTACGTCTGTCCCGATGGTTCTTGCTCGCATCATCATCACGAACTGTGCCAGCACGTCCACCTCACCTGCTCGGTCTGCGGCAAGACCTACTGCCTCAAAAACGAACGAATCCCCGAGGTACATGTACCAGAGGGATTCGTCGTAGAGTCCATTCAATATATCATTCACGGGGTGTGCCCGAAGTGCGCGCATTACCATAAGGTTAGGGATTCTAAGGGATTTTAAGGGATTCCAAGGGATTTTAGGGACGATTGTTTTTTAGGTCCCATTCTCTTAAAGCAATGGTATTGTCCCTAAATATCCCTTAATGTCCCTAAATATCCCTTAATATCCCTTCACAAAGAAATCTTTCGTGACTCTCTACCACATTTAATAATATATTGCCCGTGTGACAACGGGATGCGGTGCTCGCCACTGTGCGAGGCTGCGACGGCGATGCGCTGGCCCTGAAGGTTATAAACCAGGACTGGAGCGTCGCCGACGACGTTGAGATAGAGCACCGTGCCCACGACCTTCATCTCGAACGACGGGAGCTTCTCATCGTCGGCCACCTCGTGCAGATCTTCATAGCCGCCATCCACAATGTTGAAGTTCCTCCAGACTTCGGCTTCCTTGTATGCCTCCACCTGGTCGGTGGGGACAACAAGCGTGCAAGCCGACACATCGACGCCTTCGAAGACATCCTCGGTGATGGCAATCGGAAATCCTTCCATCTGGACCTTGGTCAAGCCCGTGCAATAGGCAAAGGTGTATTCGCCTATTTGATCAACCGAACCGGGAATCAGCACCTCATTCAAAGCCGTGCAATAGTAGAAGGCGTGCTGGGCAATGCTCTTCACTCCACGCGGGATCTCGACCTTGGCAAGACTTGTGCAGAAGGCGAACGTCGCAGCACCCACACGCCTTACGGCTTCGGGCACTATGGCCTGCTGCAAGGTTCCATCGCGATAGAATGCCCAGTCGCCCAAAGTGGTCAACGACGAAGGCAGACTGATGTCCGCAAGGTTCGGGCAATCGGAGAATGCACCAAAACCTATGCGCGTCACCCCTTCGGGCAAAGTCACCGATGTAAGGCCTTCGCAATAGACGCACGCAAACGGTGTGACGCCCGTCACCCGATACTGTGCGCCTTCAAATTGCACCTCGGCAGGCACATCAAGCACACCACGATAGGCATCGACATTCAACGAGTCGTACGACAGGTAGGTCAGTTCGGCAGTCTGTCGTTGTTCATCCAGGCGGTAATGCTTCCCGCTCACGTCGGTCGGCACTTCGGCAAAACACATCGCGGCAGGCATCAACATGATACCTGCCACAATGATTGCTATTTTACCTTTTGCAGCCAACAATTAATTGTTAATTATCAACAGTTAATAAAATTGTTAATTGTTAATTGTTAATTGTTAATTGATTATTTGGTCTTCTCCTCCACCCACTTGCGGGCATTGACGAAGATCTCGATCCAGGGAGTCACCTCATCCTGCTTGTGGTCCTGTGGATAGTAACCGCACTGCCAGGGGAACATGGCGCGCTCGGGATGCGGCATCATGGCGAGATGGCGACCATCGGCCGAACAGATGCCGGCAAGGCCTTCGGGTGAACCATTGGGGTTGGCAGGATAGGCGTTGTAGCCGAACTTTGCCACTACGTTGTAGTCATCGACCGTCTTGCCCTCGGGCAGACCGAACTTGCCTTCGCCGTGGGCTGTCCAGATGCCGATGCGTGCACCGCTCAGCGAACCCATCATCACGCTGTTGTTCCTTGGGATACGCACGTTGATGAAGTTCGACTCGAACTTGTGGCTGTCGTTGTGCAGCATGTGTACGCGGTTGGGGTTCTGTGCAGCAGCCACGAGGTCGGGGTTCTTGGCATCGAGGTTGGAGCCTACGAGACCCAGTTCGATCATCAGCTGGCAACCGTTGCAGATGCCGAGGCTCAACGTGTCGGGACGAGCATAGAAATCCTGCAGCGCCTTGCGTGCCTTCTCGTTGTAGAGGAAGCCTGCAGCCCAGCCCTTGGCCGAACCCAGTACGTCGGAATTGGAGAAGCCACCGCAGAAGACGATGAGGTTCACATCGGTCAAATCCTCGCGACCGGTGATGAGGTCGGTGAGGTGAACATCCTTCACATCGAAGCCGGCAAGGTACATCGAATAGGCCATCTCGCGTTCTGAGTTGACACCCTTCTCACGCAGAATGGCAGCCTTGACGCCCGTCTTCTGGCGACGGTCGGCGCTGATATTATATTGTGCCAGACGTCCAGTGAAGCCCTTGGGCCAAAGGTAATAGAGAGGCTGTTGCTTGTAGTTGGCAAAGCGCTCATCGGCCTTCACCACACCGCTCTGCTTACGATCCAGCAGATGCGACGACTCATACCACACGTCACGCAGCGCGTCGATGTCAAAGGTCTCCACCACGTCACCCTTGCGCACACTGACAGTGCGTTCGTCGCAGGGATAACCAATCTTGGCAACTGCAACACCAGCCTTATCCATAAGCTTCTCAAATGCCTTGCCGTCCTTCACCTGCAGCACCACACCGGGATTTTCGGCAAAGAGAATCTTCACCAGATCTTCCTCGGCCAGTCCCGTCAGGTTGATGCGAAGGCCGCCTTCGGTGTTGGCGAACGTCATTTCGAGCAGGGTAGTAATCAAGCCACCTGCGCTGATGTCATGACCTGCGAGGATGAGGTCCTCGTTGATGGCCTTCTGTACGGCATCGAAAGCATCGGCAAAATATTCCGAGTTCTCGACAGTAGGCACGCTGTCACCCACACGGTTCAAGGTCTGTGCCAGAGCAGAACCACCAAGACGATGATCGCAGAACGAGAAATCAACGTAATAGAGCGAGGTCGAACGGTCAAGACGAACAACGGGGCTCACCACCTTGCGCACGTCGGTCACTTCGCCACCGCCGCTGATGATCACACAGCCGGGGCTGATGACCTTCTCGCTGGTGCCATCGGGCTTGTTGTACTGCTGCGTCATCGACAGCGAATCCTTGCCCGTCGGAATGTTCACGCCCAGTTCGATGGCGAAGTCCGAACAAGCCTGTACTGCTGAATAAAGACGTGCATCCTCGCCGGCGTTGCGGCAGGGCCACATCCAGTTGGCCGAAAGCGAAACGCCCGAGATACCACCCTCAATAGGTGCAAACACAATGTTGGTGAGCGCCTCAGCCACAGCCATCACCGAGCCCGCAGGAGCATCGACAAGAGCTACTGCCGGAGCATGGCCGATAGAAGTGGCGACGCCCGCCTTGCCACGATAGTCAAGGGCAACCACGCCACAATCCGAAAGCGGCAGCTGCAGGACACCCTGGCACTGCTGACGAGCCACCTTGCCCGTCACAGAACGGTCCACCTTGTTGGTCAGCCAGTCCTTGCAGGCCACCGATTCCAGGCGAAGCACATTCTTGATATATTCCTGTATCTTCGAAACCTCCGTCTCGACGGGTGCATAATGATGCTCGACGGTCGTATCGCGCATGATGGTCTTCGGTGCATGTCCGAACATATCAGCCAAAGCCAGGTCGATGGGCTTCACGCCGTCGGCCTGAACGAAGGTGAAGCGCATATCATTCGTAGCCTCACCGATGACGTAGAAGGGCGAACGTTCGCGCTCGGCAATCTTGCGGCAGAAGTCGATCGACTCGCTCTTTACGAGGAAGCCCATACGCTCCTGCGACTCGTTGCCGGCAATCTCCTTGGCACTCAAGGTCGGGTCGCCCACAGGCAGCTTGTCCATCCAGATTACGCCACCTGTAGTATCAATCAGCTCCGACAGGCAGTTGATGTGTCCGCCTGCGCCATGGTCGTGAATCGAAACGATGGGATTGTAGTCGCTCTCACCCAAGGCACGCACCACGTTGTAGGCACGCTTCTGCATCTCGGGGTTGGCACGCTGCACAGCATTGAGTTCGATGCCCGATGCATACTTGCCTGTATTGACCGACGACACGGCGCCACCGCCCATACCGATGCGGTAGTTGTCGCCACCAATGAGGATAACCTTCTCGCCTGCCTCAGGCGTGCCCTTCAGGGCATCGCGCATCTTGCCATATCCTACACCACCAGCCAGCATGATTACCTTGTCGTAACCATATTCCTGCTGCTCGCCGGGATTGGGATCCTGATGCTCGAAGGTGAGCAGCGATCCGCAGATGAGCGGCTGTCCGAACTTGTTGCCGAAGTCCGAAGCGCCGTTCGAAGCCTTGATGAGCACCTGTTCGGGTGTCTGATAGAGCCAGGGACGTGCCTCGAGGCCGTTCTCCCACATCTTCTTCTCGTCGTTGCGAGGATAGGAAGTGATATAGACAGCCGTTCCGGCGATGGGCATCGAAGCTTTGCCACCGCCCATACGGTCGCGAATCTCTCCGCCTGTGCCAGTAGCAGCACCATTGAAGGGCTCCACTGTGGTCGGGAAGTTGTGCGTCTCGGCCTTCAGCGAAATGACGCTCTCGAATTCCTTCACCTCATACTCCGACGCCGTAGTGGGGTCGGCAGGTGCAAACTGCTCGATGACGGGACCCTTGTTGAAGGCGACATTGTCCTTGTAGGCACTCACCAGCTTGCCCGGCTGAGCCTTTGAAGTCTTCTTGATCAAATTGAAGAGGCTCGACTCCTTCTCCTCGCCATCGATGATGAACGTACCACCGAAGATCTTATGACGGCAGTGCTCCGAATTGACCTGGCTGAAGCCGAACACCTCCGAATCGGTCAACGGACGGCCCACACGCTTGGCTACGTCGTTGAGATACGCGATCTCTTCGGCACTCAGGGCCAGGCCCTCCTGCTTGTTGTACTCCTCAAGGTTCTCGATATATACAATGGGATCGGGTTGCTTGTTGATGGTGAAAATGTTCTGGTCGAGGCCGTCATAGAGGCGGCGCAACATCGGATCGTATTCCGAATCGGGACCTTTCACAGGGAAATACTCCTCAATACGGGCTATGCCCTTGAGGCCCATGTTCTGTGTAATCTCTACGGCATTGGTACTCCAGGGAGTGATCATTTCACGACGCGGGCCGTTGAACCAGCCTCCGAGCTGCTGCTCGGGAAGGAGAACGGCGCCACTGAAAAGCCAGCACAAACGCTGCGATTCATCGGCGCTGAGCTGATGATCCGCATCGACAGCCAGGATAGTGGCCGAAGGTTGCTTGAAAAAGAAAACCATAAACTAGTATAATTTACAAATAACAATTGAGAATTGACGAACTTTGAACTTTGAACAATTAACAATTATATTGAACAATCAAAAACCTCAAAAAAAGCAAAAAAAGGGGGTAAAATGCTTTTTGCGGTGCAAAAATACAAAAAAAAACTGATATAATTGTGGAAGATTCAAAAAAACTCTCTATCTTTGCACAAAAATAAGGCCAAACGCCCCTTTTTTGATGTTCGAAACAATCATATTCACCATATTATGGGGCTTCGTTATTGGAGTTCTGGTGTCGGCCCCTATGGGCCCGACAGGCATCCTTGTTATCCAACGAACACTGAACAAGGGACGCCTGCCTGGCCTCCTTACGGGCCTGGGGGCTTCGCTCTCTGACTTCTTCTACGCCGTCATCACGGTCTTCTTCCTGGGCCTGGTGGTCAATTGGCTCGAACAGTACGAATCGGCCCTGCAGTTCGTGGGTTCGCTGGCCATTGCCCTTTATGCCTTCTATCTGTGGACCTCCAATCCTGCTTCCTCCCTGCAGAACAAGGACACCTCCACCGATGGCATGTCCCCCCGACTGAAGACCTCAGGCATCCTCAAGAACTTTTTCTCGGGTTTCGGCATCACGGTGAGCAATCCGTTCATCATCTTCTTCTTCATCGCACTTTTCGCACGCACCAACTTCCTCTTTGCTGCATCCACCGAGCGCTGGTGGCTCTACATCATCGGCTTTGCTACCTTGATCTGCGGAGCTGTTTGCTGGTGGTTCCTCATCACCTGGATCGTCAACAAGGTTCGCAACAACTTCGGCGTACGCACCCTCCGCAACATCAACCACGGCATCGCCATCATCATGGTCGGCATCGCACTCTTCGGCTTCGGCAACGGCATTTATTATCTTTTCATCAATAAATAACCAGACCCCCTCTAATCCCCCTGCTTAGGGGGAAGAATCAAGCCCGGACAAGCAAGTCCTCCCCCTAAGCAGGGGGAACGAGGGGGTCTATTCTTGTACCTTATGAAACCCTTCATCACCTTCCTACTCCTCTCAGCTGTGATTTTCACCTGTGAGGCACAGACTCGTTTTCAGCTGAATGGCCAGCAGGTCACCTCGTCAGCTCATCGTCTCTACGTCAACGACCAGATGAAGACGCGCCCCTCGCGCTTCACCTTCCGCACCGTTAACGAAGCGTTGCTATTTGCCCAGGCCCGCTTTCTCTCAGACGCGACCGAAGGGAGCACCGACAAGGACACGCTCTGGACCGACATCTGCATCGAGCCATCGGTCTATTGGATCGACAATCCCGACGACCCTGCCATCCGTGTGTCCGACGTGCCGCTCGAATCGCCCTTCGGCCTCAAGGTCAAGGTGGATCGTCTGCGCCTCATCGGTCTGAGCGACAATCCCGAGGATGTCGTCATTGCCTGCAACCGTGGCCAGACACAGGGTTCCGATGGCAACTTCACCATGCTCCACTTCACGGGCAGTGATATCCAGGCCGAAAACATCACCTTCGGCAACTACTGCAACGTCGATCTCGTCTATCCGCGCAATCCACGCCTCAACCGTCCGAAGCGCAATCCTGCCATCGTGCAGGCCCAGCTCGTCATCTGTCGCGGCGATCGCTATGCCATCCGCAACTGCCGCTTCATCTCGCGTCTTAACCTCTGTCCCTTCGCGGGTGCCGACCACGTCGATTTCGACCACTGCTACTTCGAATGCACCGACGATGCGCTCTGCGGTACCGGCACCTATCGCCAATGTGGCTTCACGTTCTACGGCAGCAAGCCCTTCTATGCCACTTCGCGCGAAGGTGCCACCTTCATCGACTGCGACATCCATTCGAAGGTTCGTGGCACGCAGTATCTCACCAAGGTTTCTTCGCCCGTCACGATGCGCGACTGCCGCTGGACCAGCGACGACCCCGACCTCCAGCTTGCCTGGACACCCAAGCCCAATCCGAAGCACGTCTGCGTGATGACGGGCTGCACGCTCAACGGTCGACCCTACAATGTGCCCACCACGCCCGACGTGCCTATGCCGCTGGCTCCCGTCAACCTCCCTATTGCCAACCGACCTCAGATCATCCCAGGCGCATGGACCCTCGATGCCTACAAGCCGGCCGACATCAGCCAGTACAATTGGACCGTCCGTAGCGACATCCCCGTCTGGGCCTACGGAGAAGGCGAAGATGGTGCCGACGGCTGCTTCGGCCTCGTGCCGATGGTACGCGGAGCCCGCATGATGTACACGGGTCGTGAGGACGAAGCATATCAGGGACAAACCCTCAGCATCAGCCTCGACCCCTGCAAGGAGATGGGACAAGGTTTTGGCAGCGCCACGGGCCAGTATCTCGACATCTGCATCAAGTTCGATACCCGCTCGCTCACCGGCTACGGCCTGCGCTTCATCCGCACACCCAACCACCACAATGCCGTCGAAGTGTGGCTCGTCGAATACCAAAGCGGACAGATAAAGCCCCTTACCGAATCGCAGACCTGCTACCTCTTCCGTCGAGGCTGTAAGCTCACCCTAACTGCCTCGGAAGGCACATTGACCGCTCGCATCTCCAACGACCGATATCAGCCCGACGACTCAACTCTGGCGCAGCCTATGACGCTCTCCGCCCCTATCACGCATCCCAATCCCTTCGGCGGCATCCACATCCAGCACACCGGCTCCCTAGGTGCCTCGGCCACCCTGTTCAGCGATATCCATTCCAGTTATTTGGAGAAATAAAAAATAAGTTTTCGCATTTTCTCAATGCGAAAACTGATGGATCAGAGTATCGGCAGCAGGTATTCCCAGATGAGGTCCATATAGGGCTGGTAGAGAGATGACGAGGTGGTGAGCACCAGCACGGCATCCCTATCGGGGAACACCATGATATACTGTCCGGCAAAACCATCTGCACGGAAGGCATTGTGGCGGCAGATCCACATCTGATAGCCGTAGCCCTGCACCCATTCGTTGTTGTCCTTGTTCAGGCCCACCTTCTCGAGGTCCTCGAAACGTGTTCCCGAGGGAGCCGATGGCACCTGGTAGCTCGACATCTCCTTCAGCCAGGCAGCCGGAACAATCTGCTTGCCGTTCCACATACCCTTCTGCAGGAACAGCTGTCCCATCTTCGCCATGTCCTCGGTCTTGAGGAACAGGCCCCAGCCGCCGCAGCTGATGCCCTGGGGCGACTCGTCCCATTGCGGACGTTCGATATGGAGAGGCTGGAACAGACGCTTATCCAGATAGTCGAGCACCTTCTCGCCCGTTACCTTCTGCACGATGGCCGAAAGCATATAGGTCCCAAGCGAGTTATAGAGGTAATATTCTCCCGGCTTATGTTCGACAGGCCACGACAGGAATCCCTCAACCCAATCGACCGAACCGGCACGCAGGCTGTTGGGCTCTGTGTCGTGTCCGCAAGTCATCGTAAGCAGGTCGCGAACGGTCATGGCCTTCAGATTTTCACTGGGTTCGGCAGGCAGCTGTTCGGGGAAGAATTTCACAACGGGATCCGTAAGGTTCAGTTTCCCTTCGTCGATGGCAAGGCCCACAGCCGTTGCCGTGAACGTCTTGCTCACCGAATGCATGGCATGGGGTGTCGTGGCAGTCTGTCCGTTGAACCACTTCTCCAGCACCACCTCACCGTGTTTCAGGATCATGATGCTGTGCAGCGTGATTGAATCGGGACGCACAGGGCGTGTCACCGTAGCATTGACAAACGAATCGACCGCAGCCACCACCTCTGGCGAAGCTTCGGTCCTCGGCAAATCGACAATCACCTTCTCTTTTTTGCAACTCGACAGCACCAGTGCCGTCATCGCGAATAATAAAAACAACTTTTTCATAATTGGATTGATTAATGGGTAATGGATGAAAAATCTTGTGCAAAGATAAGGAGTTTTTTCCAAATAGGGATACCGATTCCCTGGAAAAATTCTCCGATTGTCCCATTTCTGCAGTTTTTCAGCCATTTTTGTTACAAAAGAGCGTTTCCTCCCCCTTTTTCCCATCCGTTCAATCCCAGCCGACACGACAAGATTGGAAGGTTCATGCCGTATCTGTTACATTTTGGCTGCCCTCTTGACAGATATAACAAAAAAGTAACGAAAAAGTTTGGAGCATATTCGAAAAACCTATATCTTTGCACCGTCAAAATCATGGGAACGACTCCTGACGAGACAAACATCAAAAAACCAAATAAATAAAAGAATTATGAAAAAGTTATTTTTAGCAGCCGCCATCATGATGGCATCCGTTTCAGCATTTGCACAGCACGAGGCAGGTGATATTACCCTTCAGGCTCGTGTAGGTATGATTGGCGCCGACTTCAGCAATACCAGCGACACCAAGGCTCGCGTAGGTCTGGTAGTAGGTCCCGAGATGGAATATTTCATGACCGATCGCTTCAGCCTGGGTGCAGGCGTGACCTACTCGCAGCAGGGTGCCGAGATGGACGACAATTCCGATGTGACCTACAAGATTGACTATGTCACCGTGCCCATCACCGCCAATTACTATATCTGGAAAGGACTCGCCGTAAGGGCAGGTGTGCAGCCAGGATTCAATGTCTCGTCAGAGATCAAGCACGGAGACCAGAAAGTTGATATGGACGATTTTGTGAAAGGCTTTGACTTCGCCATCCCCGTCGGCCTGTCCTACGAGTTCCGTCATTTCGTGATCGACGCCCGCTACACCTTCGGCGTCACCGAAATCTTCGACACGAAGAAGGTCGATCTCGACAGCAAGAACCTCACCTTCCAGCTGTCACTTGCCTACAAGTTCAACCTCCAGCACTAATGGCCTGCCTTTAGCATGGCTGCCCCTTCATACAGGCTGGTCCTTCGGGATCAGCCTGCTTTTTTTTGGTTTCTCCGATGTTTACCTTTTCAGCAATTTATCATTCATAAATGCAGGACAACCTCGTTTGCGTCGTTTTCTCGGGCGGACAAATCGAGAATATCGCACGCAAGTGCGCCATCGAGTTCATCCTCTCCGGCAAGGAGGCTGGCTTCAACAAGATTGAGGAGTTCTGCAAACACGAACTTATCAAGAACACGAACCCAGGCAGGAAGGAACACAAGACCATCGGCTTCCAATTCAAGTGACGTTTCTAAAAAAACCTGTTCCCATGCTCTCCCCCGAATCCCTCTACAACGCGTCTATCACCGAAGGCGACATTACGAAGCCTGCAAGCATCGACCCCCATGAACTGCGCCTGCTGACCTATTCCAGGCCCCACGACACGTGCGACGGCATCGAACTGCACCTCGGCAACCAGGCCAAGGGCTATCCCTTCTCCTGCCTTGGCCAGCAATGGGAATACGTCGAGTTCCTCTATCTCTGCGGCGAATGGAGTTGGGACGGCGACGATGCCCTGGCGATACAACGCGACGTGCTCACAGCCAAAAGCGGTTATGCAGCGCGTCGCTTCAAGAAAGCCAGGTACAAGAAAAAGATACGCCCCGACTTCACGTCCTTTCGTCATCAATGGATGCTCTGGTGCGTCTGGCAGAAATGCTTGGGCAGCAAAGCCTATCGCGACCATCTGCTCTCCATGCCCGACGATCGCGTCATCGTCGAAGTCGTCCGGCACGATCCCGTTTGGGCAGCCTGGCCCGACGAGAACGGCATCTATCACGGAGCCAACGGCATGGGCAAGATACTCACCATCTGCCGCCGATGTCTTCTCAAGGGCACCCAACCAAAGTTCGACTCCGACCTCCTCAATGCTGCAGGCATCTATATCTTAGGCCACAGAATTGAATTTTGAATTATCCTTCACCGAACCGAACATACTAATATGAATAACGAAAACAACCACCACGCATTGCGCCTCGATTTAGGCCGCCCGCTCTTCCAGTCCTACCGTGTCTGTGGCGAAAACATCTTTGCCGGAGAATATCCAGGCGACAAGAATGAGGAAGATGCCGAAGACAAGATAAGGCAGATGACGGAATTCGGAGTGCGTCACTACATCGACCTCACCGAAGAAGGAGAGCTCAAGCCCTACGCCCATCTGCTCCCTGCCGACGCCACCTACACAAGATTTCCCATCCGCGACGTCAGTGTGCCCAAAAGCATCGATGAGGTCAAGAATCTGGTCGAGCACATACGCGAACTGTCTGAACGCAACGATGGCCATGTCTATATCCACTGCTGGGGTGGAGTAGGCCGAACCGGCACCATCGTAGCCTGTTACCTCGCCCATCTCATGGAACACCCCACCTCCGAAAAAGCCCTTGCCCGACTTCGCTCCCGTTTCATCGAAATGCCCAAATCCTCCTACCGACTGACTCCCGAAACACGAGCTCAGGAGCAATTCGTCAAGGACTACATCCAATCTATCTTATAAAGGCTGGGGATAAAGAAGAAAAAATAATTTATACGTATCAAAATTTTGGCTATACGAAAAATAAGGCCTATCTTTGCACCGCGAAAAACGAAACGCATATTATTTAGAGAACGCGTATGAAGATATTAGTTTTACCCGACATACATGGTCGCACTTTTTGGAAAGGAGCCTGCGAGGACATCGAATCCTACGACAAGGTCCTGTTTTTGGGCGACTACTTCGACCCCTATGAATTCGAAGGAATCAGCGTCACCGCAGCAATCGGGAACTTCCAGGAGATTCTCGACCTGAAGCAGCAGTATAGCGACAAGGTCATGCTGTTGTTAGGCAATCACGACCTTCCCTACATGTTCGAGGAGTATTACAACTTGTCCTATTTTCATTGCAGGCACGCCGAAGAGTACCACTTGACAATTGGCAACTTGCTGCGCACCAACGCCAATCTGCTTACGTTCTCGTGCGTAATCGACGACATTCTGTTCACCCATGCAGGTGTAGAAAGCCAATGGTTCATCGATACGTTCCACAGTCAAGCGAACGATGCAGCCGAAATAAGCGCAATGTTGAACACATTAGCCGACAGTGCCGAAGGGCTGAAGAAGCTGTACAGCGTCTCCTTCCACCGAGGCGGCTTCGACAAGCATGGCTCCTGCGTCTGGGCCGATGTTGACGAGATGAAAGCCGACGCCAGCAATACTTCCAACCCCTTGCGGGACATTCGGCAGGTGTTTGGGCACACGCTACAAGCAGAATACGACCCGAACGACGAGATTCGATATGGCAAGGCGCTCGAATTCGGCAATTGCAAGATGGTCGACACCGCCAGGGCCTATGCGTTGGACTCCGACTCCTTCACATTGCAACCCGCTTAGCCGATCTTTGCACCGCAAAAACAAGAAACCCAATCCAGTAGTGGTTTCAGGCTTACTTCGAATTACCTGGTCAAAAAAAACAGTCTGAATAGTATTCTCTGGATTTTTCAGTACAACACAAAAAAGCAACAATATGGAACAAAACGATTACTTGATAATGAGCGAAAACGGCAAGACCGTCTTCAGCTGCAAAAAGGATTGTGAAGGCACCGTGGTGATTCCGGAAGGTGTGACTTGGATTTGGGATGATGCCTTCGTTGGCTGCACCAGCCTCATCTCAATAACGATTCCAAGCAGCGTAGCTACAATTCAATCTTGGGCCTTTCGTAGCTGCACGAGCCTCAAGGAAATACATCTCAAGCATAAGAATCCTAAAAACTTCGCGGAAGCATTCAAGGACATTGATCCATCCAACATCACAATCTATGTGCCCAAAGGCTCGGGCAAGGCTTATCGAAATAGCATACTATATAAGAGTTTCAAGACCATCATTGAAGAGGAATAAAGTGAAACATTCGAATAAACGACACCCTGCCCAACTGATTGTTGAGCAGGGTGAATTAATATCTGTATAATGCCCAGATAGAACATTCGTGTCAATTCGTGATAATTCGTGTTCCTAAAGAAGATTCGTTGTTCTTTTTCTCTACGAACTCCCGAACCTCACCAAGCCCCGGTCGGTCATCAATGCCCGGAAAAATGGAGTGCAAGGACATTACGACAAAATTATTCACTCCAAACTGGATGTCATCCCTCTTCCGATGCAAAGGCATCCAGCGCTTCTGGTACTCGGCATTGCTGATCTTGCCCGACTTCAGCTGCCTCTTCAAGGCCCGTCGCTCCTCCCCGATCTGTGCCAATCGGCTATCAGCATCGGCCTTCCGCTCCAGATACTCCGCCACGAAAGCCCTCAGTTCCTCGCGTTTCCACTCCATCAGCGCCTCGTGCCACTTCTCATGCACCTTGTGGGCATAATCCTGCGACGCCGTCAAGCGGCACCTCAGATCCTTGACAGCCCTTTCGAGGAAGAAGATACGCGTGTTGTCCTCGATGCACTCTTTCCTGCCTTCACGCTCAAGGATACCCAGAACCTGACGAAACGTATAAGCCTCATACCTTGCCTTCGCATCAGCGTAGCGCCGGTTGATTTGCATAAACGTCTTCCAGGCCATTCTGAACTCCGAGACCTGCACGGTTTTCTCCTCGCCGTGTTCATCCACAAGACGGCAACGGTTGCTGCCGCTGAGGGGGCTGCCTGCCATGTGATGCAGCAGCCATTTCCCGTCATTGTCATCCACAAGGCACGCCCGATCGCACGTCATCCAGAACTCGAGGTAGATGCCCAACGTCGGCTGTCGAAAACCACTTGTCCCCGTGTAGGCAAGCCCATTCCTGCAGAAAGGCAGGGGGCACAGAAACATCCTGCTGTCGCCCAAGATGCGTTCGCGATTAGCCAATAGCACGAAGGCATTGTCCAGAAACAATCGCAACAATTCCTTCTCATCCTCATCATCCCCGGCAATCGGATTCAACGGACCCTCCGACGGATAACAATCCAACACACGGCCATCCAGCAGCTGGATCTTTCCATCTGGATGCCGAAACTCCTTCTTTTCTTCTGTTTTCATACTGTTTATATTTAGTTAATGTTTCAACTCGCATCCATTTTTCCACCGTGGCCGGTATGTAAGGCTCGGTTGGCTCGGCATTTAAGCCGCCTCTTGATGCTAATTCATTATCACGATGCAAATATACGCATTTTTTCGCAAAAATGCAAGAGTAAATACCGAAAAAAGTTTTTAACACGAATTACCACGAATTACTCACGAATTTTTCATGAATTATTATTTTGTATTTTAGGCGATTAATCTTTTTATTCTTGTGAAAATGGCCTCGTCTCTCGCTTCAATAGCGGAGACTTGGCCGGAAAATGTGCTGCCCCAATGGCAGCAGAAAATCGCTGACGCGGAAAATAATTGCTCGTCCATACCTAAGCCTGAAAGGCTGAAAAGACTACAGGCGGGGGTGAAGTGACCGAAGGGAACAAGCCCCCGTTATACCAGGTCCCAACAAACCGAGTGCTGAAGGCACGAAAGACCATCTTGTCGCCCTTACAGGGCTTCCGTATGTGGGGTACCCTTCACCGGGGGCTAACACCCCCGTCTGTAATCTTCTCGCCCCTTCGGGGCTATACAGAAATCTGTGAAATCTGCGAAATCTGTGTGCCCTAATCCGGACGAGCATCCGTGCAATCCGCGCTGAGTGCGGCGAAGAAACGCACTCAGCCTCCCCCTCCACCCACAGATATCCGTTCTATCCTGATTATCCGTGATCTATTAATCGGTTCAAGCAGAATTTTATCCACAATAGTTTGGAATAGAAGTATTTTTAAGAATTTTTCCTGCCGAAGGCCATTTTCGATTTAAGAAGAGGGAAAACCCGAAGGGGAAGACCCCCACTAATCCCCCTGCATAGGGGGAGGAGGTAAGTCCCGACAAGCAAGTCATCCCCCTAAGCAGGGGGACCGAGAGGGTCTATTGCCATCAGGCAGGCTCATCTTCATGAATCCATTTTTCGCCCTTTTTAGAAAAAATCCATTTTTCGCCCTTTTAAGAAATTCTATAATTCTCAAATTCGTGATAAGAAAAGAAATAATCAAAATTTTCTCCCGAATAATCTTGCACATCTCAAAAAAAAGTCGTAATTTTGCCGCATCAACGCATCAACGCTTCCAACCCCATTTCCGCGCATGAAAATCCTACATACCGCCGATCTGCACTTAGGCCAGATCATCTATCAGAACTACGACCGCAGCGACGAACACCAGCACTTCTTCCGTCAGCTCGAAGCCTGGTGCCGGGAAGAGCAGCCCGACGCACTCCTCGTCAGTGGCGACATCTTCGACATCCAGCAGCCCTCGGCATCCGTCAAGAAAGCCTTCACCGAATACTTCGTGCAGCTCCACCAGGCATGTCCCACCATGCACATCATCGTCGTGGCAGGCAACCACGACAGCGCATCCCGTCTGCAGGCCGACAACGCAATCTGGAAGTTCGCCGACACCACCCTCATCGGCATGGCTCCATCCAACGAGTTGCTCAAGAGTCCCGACGGATGGCAGGACAACTACATCGTCAAACTCCCCACGGGCTACGTCATCGCCTTGCCCTACATGATAGGCGAACGCAGGGAATTGCTCCAAAGCCTCCTCGATTATGTAAACGAGCAGAACACCGCAGGTCTTCCCGTCGTCATGATGGGGCATCTCGCTGTCACCGGCTCCGATGCCACCGGCCACGGCTTCGAGATCGGCAAGATCGCCACCCAGGACATCGCCTCCTTGGGTAAGGGTTACGACTACCTGGCATTGGGCCACATCCACAAGCCGCAGACCATCGGTCATCCCGACGACGCCCTGCAGGAACAGGTCTGCTATCCTTCGCCCGTGGTGCGTTATTCCGGCAGCGCACTCCATGTCAGCTGCGACGAGACCTATCCCCACACCGTGAGCCTCGTCGAGATCGATCGTCACGCGGGGCAGGTCAGCATCCGGCAGCTGCGCATCGACGAACTGCGCCACTTCTTCGTCCTGCCCGCCGACGACACGTCGTTCACCTCGGCCGACGATGCCATCGAGGCAATCAAGACCTTCGCCGAACAGCACAAGAAAGGATACTTCCGGCTGCGCATCGACTACACGACCGCCCTGCCCACCAATTTCAATCAGATGATCTACGACACCATCGCCCCCTACGACGAGGAGATACGCTACAACCCCAAGATCATCTGGACAGGCATGCCCGACAAGGATCCTGCCGAGGCCGTGAAGCCCGCATTCGAAGTGGCCGACCTCCAGCAGATGACCGACCCCTTCAACTTCATCGAAAAGACCATCCATCAGTACCCCGATCTCAATTTGGACGAAGTCCGCGAAGCTTTCCGCGAAATCACCGAGGAGGTAAAGCGCATGGACGAAGAGGACCGACAGAAGGCGAACGCTAAAAACAAGAAGAACCAATGAAACTCAAGGAATTACACATTCGGAATATCGCATCGATCGAAACCGCCGACATCGACTTCGAGAACGGGCTGAACGACGCCATCACAGGCCGCCCCTCCAGCATCTTCCTCATCTCGGGCGATACGGGTGCCGGCAAGTCCGCCCTGCTCGACGGCATCTCCCTGGCATTGTACAAGAAGACGCCCAGAATCACGAGCGTAGAGAACTCCAAAAAGAACAAATACACCAACCTGGAGGGGGAAGAGCTGTCAATCAACAGCATTGAACAATACACGCGTCTGGGAATCAAGCCCAACGAAGACTGCTACGCCGAGGTGGTCTTCGAAGGGAACGACGCCATCGTTTATCATGCACGTCTCTCCTTGGGTATTTATTTGGGCAGGGGGCAGGGCAATCGTCCCATCAAGCATCGCGCCCCAAGTTGGGAATACCAGATAGGGAATGGCGCCTGGACGCCAGTCGAAAACAACACAGGCGAACCCCTGCTCTCCGCCATCGGCCTGTCCTACGAACAGTTTACGCGCATGGCCATGTTGGCACAGGGGCAATTCGCCTCCTTCCTCACGGGCAACAAGTCCGAGCGCGAATCCATCCTCGAAAAGCTGACCAACACCGAAATCTTCTCCCGCTATGGCGAGGCTATCAGCAGTTTGTGCAAGAAAGCCAAGGACGCAAAGGACGCGGCTCTGGTCAAATACAATACCCTGGCAAACCAGCAGGCCGAGGGTCCCGATGCCGCGCAGCTGGAAGCCGAGGAGAAAAGGCTCGGGGCCGACTTGAAAACCATCCAGGCAGAGCGCGACAGCAACAAGGCCCTCTTGGATAAAGTCAAGGCTCTCGAAACCTATAGGACCGAGCTGGAGAAAGCCAATCAAAGGAAGAACGAACTCCAGGAGCAGACCGGCAGCGAGGAATTCAAGGCAAACGAGCGCCTCATCGCCGATTTCGAAGCAACTACCGACCAGCGAAAGCTGTTGGCCGAATGGCAGGCAGCTCGCACGAACAAGGACCAGGCACAACAGAAGATAGAGGAACTGCAGGCATCCTTCCAGCTCCTCGTTGCCGACCTGGCTTTCCGTGACCACCAGCTCGAAACCGCCAGGAAGGACCTGGCACAAAAGAAGACATGGCTCGACCAGCGAACCGACCGCGATGCCCTCTACACCAATGCCGGCCAGGCCATCGAGCAGATCAGGCAGTTAGGCGAACATATCCGAGAGTATAACGAAACAAAAACCAAGATTTCGGAATATCAGGGAAAGGTCGTGCAGCTGGCGCAAGAGGTCGATGACGCACTCCAGAAAGCCAACGATGCGAAGACGGCAGTCGATGACAAGCAGGCCGAGATCGACGCCTTGTCCAAGCAGCGCGGCCAGCTCAATCCGCAGCAGGTCAACAAGGACATCCAGGCCGAAAATACCCGAATCAACCAGCTGAACAGTCTGAAGAATGATAGCAAAAACCTGGCTGACAAGCAGAAGGAAACGGAAGCGTTGCGACAGGATTTCGAACAGAAGAAGGCCGAACTCCCCACCCTGCTTGCCGACAAGGAGAAGGCCGAAGCCGCATTCTCCGAAGCCAAGGCCAACTACGACCAGGCACAGGACCTGTTCGCCACCATGCAAACCAGTATGGAAGAAACCCTCACAAGTCTGCGCCGACGTTTGTACGAACAGCATGCCACCGCCTGTCCCCTCTGTGGACAAGGCATCGCCCACCAGCACCTCATGTCCGACGACGAATTCCAGACGATGCTCTCCCCCATCGACGAGAAAAGGCAGCAGGCAAAGGCTAAATCCGACCAGGCTCTTTCCAACCAAACAGAGGCCATCACCCGATACAAAACGGCCAAGCAAACCTGTGAAGGACTCGAAAAGGACCTCAATAAGAAAACCGGTGCTAACAGTCAGGCCGAAAAGGAACTCAATCAGCAGGCCGCCAAAATAGGTCTCGACGTCCAGCAGCCCCTGCTTCCGCAGATTGTCGGTGCCCTCGAAAGCAGCACCCAGCGCCTCAACCAATTGCAGGAATCCCAGAAGCAGGCCGAGGTACTGCAGCAACAGATCAATACGCTCTCCCAGGAAAAGAAGCCGCTGGACAAGGCAAAGGAAATCGCCGACAAGGCTCATAATCAGGCCGAAACGAAACGAACGAAGAACAACGACGACCTAAACACTTCGCTTGAGCAGGCCGACCAGCTGCTCCAGAAGCAGGAAGGTCTGCAGCAGATACTGCGTCCGCAGCTCAATCCCTATTACCCCGATTGGGAGAACAACCTCGAGACAGCTCCGACCACATTGCGCACCGATGCCGAGGAATACAATCAGCGCAAGACCTCCTACACGGAACAGGGCCAGCAGATCGACATCGAAGCAAACCTCCTCAAAAATCTCGGCCAGACCCGCCAGCGCATCGTCACGCTGCAACCCGCGTGGACCACCGACACCGCTCCAGCCTCTTACGATTGCCCCGACATCAATGTCGCCTGGACCACACTCTATGGCTCCCTCACGTCCCAGACCGAACGCCTCCGCAGCGAAGAAGCCATCATTCTCGCCCGGCAGGCCTCCCTCGATGCCTATTATGCCGAATCCGGCAAGGGCGAAGCCGACCTGCAGCGCATCGAAGCCCAGAAGGATTCCATCCCGGCAATTCGCGAATCCATTATCGACACCCGGGCACAGGTCAAGTCCAACAGTGAGCTGATCGAAAGCAAGGAAACGGGCATTCGGGAGACGCTGGCAGCCCTCGATGTCCTGCGTATCGAAGACGCTCCCGACAAGGAGGTCCTCGAAGGCAAAATCGCCGACAACGAAAGCCGTATCAGCGACATCACGGGGCAGCTGGGAGGCATCCGCTCGCAGCTGGAAACACACCAAAGGAACAAGTCCGCCATCCAGCAGGCAAAAGAGGCATTGGACGCCGCCACCGCGAAACATACGAAATGGGACCTGTTGGACAAGCGGTTCGGCGGCACACGTTTCCGCACATTGGTGCAGACCTATATCCTGCAGCCCTTGCTCAACAACGCCAACATCTACCTCGAACAGATCACCGACCGCTACAAGCTCACCTGCAGCAACGAAAACGAGCAGTTGGCCATCCTCGTCCTCGACAAGTACAACAAGGGCCAGACGCGAAGCGCCACCGTCCTGTCGGGAGGCGAACGCTTCATGATCTCCCTGGCACTGTCCCTCGCCCTCTCCTCCTTGAATCGTTCCGACATGAACATCGACATCCTCTTCATCGACGAAGGCTTCGGCACCCTCGACGAAAAGAGTCTCGATTCCGTCATGTCCACCCTCGAGAAGCTCCAGGAAATCGCCGGCCAGAGCCACCGCCGCGTCGGCATCATTTCCCACCGCGAGGAACTCGAAGAACGCATCCCCGTCAAGATCAAGGTGACGCGAAAAGGCGAAGGCCGCAGTCTCGTCGAAATCAAGAATGCATGAAGCATTCGTGGTTAATTCAGGATAATTCATATCACATAGAGGGGGTGGATTGGCATCTGTAGATTGCATTTTTCTGCATTTAAACAAAAAAATATACCAAATGAGTTTTCAAATGTTTCTTTTCGCTTGACATTTTTTCAGGAAAATCTTACCTTTGCCCACGAAATGATAAATTTGATAGTTTCTATTAGGTAGTTAATTTTATTCATTTAATGGAATTATTATATGAAGAAGTTATTATTTTTGGCTATAGCCACATTTGCTATCCTTGCCTTAGGTTCTCTCACCTCTTGCCATGACGAGGATTTTGGAGTGAGCGCCCCGGTGCTCCAGCAACGAGCCTTCGAACAGTCCTTCATCAAGGAGTTCGGCAAACCTTCACCCGACCAGACCTGGGACTTCTATGCCCAGGAGATGAATGCCATTCGCTCGAATGCAGGTACTACGCGCGCTAAACAGGCTATCACAGTAACAACAGAAGACGCCGATCAACCAGACGACGATGATTTTAAAGCTCTCTGCGACTCGTGGTGGGATTCCCTGGAAGAATGGAACAACAATGCTCATGTCGGACAAAACAACTACACCCTTACCTCCACAGGCACCTTTAATATTTACGCCGTGAACTATGGAGGTGGTATAGAGACGCAATCGGACCACAACTTTGATTTCGGCTTGGTATATATCGATCCAGACGATAATAGCCATCACGAGGTGCCTCTTTTCGGCTGTGGTTTCAATTACGATGATGGATACTATCCTACTTATAAGAGTTGGGATGGTGCTCCAGAAAATGACCTCGGCAATCCCGGTTGGGGAAAGCAGGTCACTATACCTGCGGGCGTGCGTTTTTATTTCTACATGAAGTACACCTGTTTATTTGGTTATTATAATGAATGGGGAAATTGGGAAATTGTGAAGAGAAAAAACTTTACATATTTCTCGAATCAAGCACCAGTGTTCTCTGATTATAATGATAATATTATTGACTATTCATTATATGATGGCAGAGCCTATGAGGGCAACTCAACTTTGCTTTTTACTACCGAGCGTATCGATGAGGCTACGGGCAAGGATGAACAAATCATGATGATTGGCCTTGAAGACGCTTGGGGCCTCAATGGAACTAATTATACCCCTAATTATTTAGACTTGGACTTCAAGACGTTGTCCTGATCATCGACGGTGAGCTTCCTGTTTCTGATACGAAGCGCTTCTTCATCGAAGACAAATCTGCCTTCGACTGGGACTACAACGACGTTGTGTTCGACGTATCGAACACAGGCATCGTGCTTCGTGCCGTGGGTGGCACGCTTCCCGTATGGCTTGGCATTACTGATAAGAGAGGAGTGACGACATGGACCGAAGAACTTCATAATCTGTTGGCAAGCAAACAGCATCAAACGATACATCAAAACCATAAGCTGTACTACGAGGCTGAAGTGAAAGAGAATGGTACTCTCGTAACGAAAAAGTTTTACAAACCCATCGACGTAGCTGCCAACCCGGGACTTTGGCTCGATGCAGAACCGATTGTTCGATGGACCAACAGCGAAGGCACGCGACTGGGCATTAACGCGAATGGAGAAGACGAGGTGGCACTTTTCGCCAACCCCTTCGCAGCCAATCCGATAGGCGACATTCAGTTGCTCGTCGGCAGCGACTTTGATCAGACTTTCTCAGACGCGCAGGAGCTTTATGCCTTGAGCAATGAATCTTCAATCGAGAAACTGGACTTTGACGACTACCAAAATCGTCCTCGTCTAGTGAGACTGGCAAAAGCGGGAGGTATCCCTGCCATCTGGTCGGCCACTACAAATGTCCGCTGGATGCAGGAGTATAAGAAGATTACCTTGGGCTATAAGAATTTCTATGGCAAAGGTGAGAAAGTCAATGGTTTCCCACAGTGGTGGAAAACCAACGTGGACGACACCTACTGGTATCAGTTCGATGGAGATGTCGATCCAGATAATCCCGATTCAGATGATCCCAATCCTTAATCGAATAAGAACCAAAAGCGAATAACAACATCAATCAGGCACGGCTTCGGTCGTGCCTGATTTTTGTTTTCATCATCAATAAATTTTCGTGAGTAAATCCAAGTAATTCATGGTATAAAGTAGATTCGAATCGACTCGGAAAGTCTCAGCCCCCCTTCACAGGGGGGACTGGACCTTAGGCGCATAAGTTGCCACTCCTATAGCTAACTAAGTCGCATGGCACAACTGCGGCGCCTCTTCTCTTTACGCCAAAGGCGAATTCTTCATCTTTCGTCTTCTCGACGATAGCATCGAACAATGGACGAAGGGTGTCGAGCTTCTTCAAATGCTTGATATTCTCTCCCAATTCCCATTTCACGCAAAGCTCGCGTCCATATATGGGGTCTTCCTCCATGTAGATGTCATAGCAATCCCACTTTAAATCGAGAAAATAATCATATTTTGAGGGCCTAAGAACTTTTACAATCTCATCAAAATAATCATGTTTCTTTTTGACCTTTGCATTGTACTCATCAATGACTCTCTTCTTCTTATCTTCATCAAGAATGCTCGCGTACCTCT
>JAEEGH010008675.1_pt1 | contig 23926 bp, 21 predicted proteins | sample 9134181 | NCBI WGS metagenome assembly JAEEGH01 (sample SAMN16246544, study PRJNA631951) | gut metagenome | biome: gut microbiome; feature: rumen; material: DP-attached | host: Bos | place: Iran: Karaj | collected 2018-10
GAAACACCGGTTAACCTGTCCATTATTTCAATCCGAGTTCGCGCTTTAGGAACTGTCCGGTGTAGCTCTGCTCGCACGCGGCGATCTCTTCCGGCGTGCCGGTCGCGATCACGGTGCCGCCCTCGTCGCCGCCCTCGGGACCGAGGTCGATGATCCAATCCGCGGTCTTGATGACGTCGAGGTTGTGTTCGATCACGATGACCGTGCTGCCGGAATCCGCAAGGCGGTTCAGGATCTCCAGAAGCCGCTTGACGTCGTGCGTGTGCAGCCCCGTCGTCGGCTCGTCGAGCACGTAGAGCGTGCGGCCGGTGTCGCGGCGCGAAAGCTCGGTCGCGAGCTTGATGCGCTGCGCTTCGCCGCCGGAGAGCGTGGTCGAAGGCTGTCCGAGCTTGATATAGCCCAATCCCACGTCGTCGAGCGTTTGCAGGATATTCTTGATCTTGCTGTGCTGCGCGAAGAACGGCAGCGCCTCCTCGACCGTCATTTCGAGCACGTCGTAGATGTTCTTGCCCTTGTAGCGCACCTCCAAGGTCTCGCGGTTGTAGCGCCGGCCGTGGCAGACCTCGCACGGAACGTAGACGTCCGGCAGAAAGTGCATTTCGATCTTGACGATGCCGTCGCCCTTGCACGCCTCGCACCGTCCGCCCTTGACGTTGAAGCTGAACCGCCCGCTTGTGTAGCCGCGAAGCTTCGCGTCCGGCGTGGTTGCGTACAGCGCGCGGATCAGATCGAAGAGTCCGGTATAGGTTGCGGGATTCGAGCGCGGCGTACGCCCGATCGGGCTCTGGTCGATGTCGATGATCTTGTTGAGATATTCGATGCCGTCGATGCCGTCGTGGTCCTTCGGACGGACCTTCGCGCGGTTCAGATCGTGCAGCAGGCGCTTTTTCAGGATCTCGTTGACAAGCGACGATTTGCCCGAGCCGGACACGCCGGTTACGCAGATGAACTTGCCGAGCGGAAACTCGACCGTGATGTTCTTGAGGTTGTTCGCCCGCGCGCCGCGCACGACAAGCTTCTGTCCGCTGCCCGCCCGCCGCTGTTCGGGGACGGGGATGGTGCGTTTTTGACTCAGGTACTGACCGGTCAGGGAGGTTTCGCACGCCATGACCTCATCCGGCGTTCCCGCGACGATGACTTCGCCGCCGTGCACACCGGCTCTGGGACCGATGTCCACGATGAAATCGGCGTTGCGCATCGTCTCCTCGTCGTGCTCCACGACGATCAGCGTGTTGCCGAGATCGCGCAGCCCCTTGAGCGTTTCGAGCAGCTTTGCGTTGTCGCGCTGATGCAGACCGATCGACGGTTCATCGAGGATATAGAGCACGCCGACGAGCCCGCTGCCGATCTGCGTTGCAAGCCGGATGCGCTGGCTCTCGCCGCCGGACAGCGTCGCCGCCGCGCGGGACAGCGTGAGGTAGTTGAGCCCGACGTTGACGAGAAAGCCGAGCCGCGCGTCAAGTTCCTTGAGGATCGCCGCGGCGATCGTCTGCTGCATCGGCGTCAGAACGAGGCTGCGCAGGAATTCCCGCGACTGCTTCACGTTCATTTCGCAAAGCTCGGAGATGTTCTTCCCGCCGACGGTGACCGCCAGCGACGTGGGCTTTAAGCGCTTGCCCTTGCAGTCGGGGCACGGGATGTGCGCCATATAGCTTTCGATGTCCGCCTTCGCCCAGTCGCTCTGCGATTCGCGGTAGCGCCGTTCCATGTTCGGCACGATGCCCTCGAACGTCGACAGGAAGTGTCCGCCGCCGTAGCTGCGCTCGTACTGCACCTCCATCTTTTCCTTCGTGCCGTACAGAAGCGCGTCGCGTCCCGCCTTCGGCATGTCGCAGAACGGCGTATCCATCGTAAAGCCGAAGTGCCGCGCGATCGCTTCGTAATACATGTCGGAGAAGACGTTGTTGTTGCCGCTTTTCCAGCCGGGCGCCTTGATCGCGCCGTCGTTCAGCGACAGCGTTTCGTCCGGCACCACAAGCGTCGGATCGATCTTCAGCTGTTCGCCGAGGCCCAGACACGTCGGGCAGGCGCCGAACGGATTGTTGAACGAGAACGCGCGCGGCGCAAGCTCCTCCAGCGCGATGCCGCAGTCCGGACAGGCGTAGTTCTGCGAGAAGAGCATCTCCTCGCCGTCCTGCACCGCGACGATCGCAAGGTTCTGTCCGAGCTTGAACGCGTGTTCCAGCGATTCGGTGAGACGGCTTTCGACGCCATCCTTCAAAACGATGCGGTCGATGACCGCCTCGATCGTATGCTTTTTCTGCTTGTCCAGAGCGGGCGCTTCCTCGATCGGATACACCTCGCCGTCGATGCGCACGCGCACATAGCCCTCGCGCTGCAGGCGTTCGAGGACCTTCTGATGCTCGCCCTTTCTGCCGCGCACGCACGGCGCGATGATCTGCATCCGCGTTCCCTTCGGCAGCGCCGTGATCTGATCCACGATCGTGTCGATCGACTGGCGTTCGATCACGCGGCCGCAGTTCGGACAGTGCGGAATGCCGCAGCGCGCGTACAGAAGGCGCAGATAGTCGTAGATCTCCGTGACCGTGCCGACCGTCGAACGCGGGTTGTGCCCCGTGCTCTTCTGGTCGATCGAGATTGCGGGCGAAAGTCCGTCGATGCGGTCCACGTCCGGCTTGTCCATCTGTCCGATGAACATGCGCGCATACGAAGAAAGGCTCTCGACATAGCGCCGCTGTCCCTCCGCGTAGATCGTGTCAAACGCGAGGCTCGACTTGCCGGAACCGGAAACGCCCGTCATCACCACGAGCTTGTTGCGCGGGATCACGAGATCGATGTTTTTGAGGTTGTGTTCCCTTGCGCCGTAGATGCAAAGGTCCTGATCTTTTCGTTCCATATTATCTGCGACAGACCGAGACGATCGCCTGCGCCGAGATGCACAGGCCCTTCCCCTCGTCGTTCATTCCTTCCGTCGTCGTTGCCTTGACCGAGACCGCGTCCGGCGAAATGCCGAGATCCTCCGCAATTGTACGCGCGATCGCGTCCCGGTACGGCGCAAGTTTCGGACGCTCGCAGATCACCGTCGCATCGACGTGTCCGACGACCATGTCCCGTTTTTGCACCAACTCGTTGACCTTGCGGAGCAGAACGCGGCTTGAGATCCCGGCATACTGCGGATCCGTGTCCGGGAAAAGCTTGCCGATATCGCCGAGCTTCAGCGATCCCAGGATCGCGTCCATGATCGCGTGCAGCAGCACGTCGGCGTCGGAGTGCCCCAAAAGTCCCTTTTCGAACGGAATCTCCACGCCGCCCAGAATGAGCTTGCGCCCTTCGACGAGCCGGTGCGTATCGAATCCGATGCCGTACGTCGGCGGACACAGCCGAGAAAGCGCCCACGCCCAGTCCGAAGCCGCGGTCAGCTTGCGGTTGTCCTCGCTGCCGGGGACGAACCGCACCGGACCGAACGTCCTTGCGTACAGCGTCGCGTCGTCGGTGGCATATGCGCCGGTCCCGTACGCCGCGCGGATCTCCGCAAGACGGAACGACTGCGGCGTCTGCATGCGGAAAAGCGTATCGCGGTCGAGCGTTTCGACCGTGCCGTTCCTCACCTGCATGACCGTATCGGTCACGGGGATCGCCGTGACGCCCGAGCCGAACGCCGCCGCCGATTCGATGCTTGCCCTGACGGTCGCGGGGCTGACGAAGCAGCGCGCCGCGTCGTGGATGACCGCGACGTCGCCGGACGCGGCGGAAAGACCGTTTCGCACCGAGTCGGTACGCTGTTCGCCGCCCGGTACGACGGAAAACGGCACGGGCACGGAAAGGCTCTTAACGGTCCGTTCGCTTGCGCCGCCGACCACGAATACGAGCGAATCGCAGCCGCCCGCCACGAGCGCGTCCATCGAGCGCTCGATCGCGGTCTTGCCGTACAGCGGCGTATTCAGTTTATCGAAGCCCATGCGCGCGGACGTGCCGGCGCAGAGCAGAATCCCGACAGCGCTCATGCTTCCCCCGAAAGAACGGTGTACAGGGAATCGGCGTCCTCCTTGCGGACGACCTCCGGCGTCTTTTCGACGCGGCAGAGCATGTGCTTGCCGCCGAGCAGGATATCGACCGTATCGCCCGGCTTGACTTCGCTTGCGGGCTTTGCCACCTTGCCGTTGATCGAGACGCGCCCCGCGCCCGCCGCCTCGTTTGCGACGGTACGGCGCTTGATGATGCGCGAAACCTTTAACCACTTATCGAGCCGCATCTTAACCTCCGAACGGCGTAAAGCCGAATCCCATGAGCCGGAACACCTGCAGCAGGATCACGACGACGCCGAGCACGCCGGTGTAGATCGCAAAGCCCAGAAGTCCCTTCTTCGTGACGAGCCGGATCATGAAGCGCACCGCGAAGTAGCCGGAGATCGCCGCCGCCAGCATGGCGATGAGCATTGCGCCCCAGTACGGAAGCGTCATGATGCTTTCGAGCGCCTGCGGGTTTTTGACGAGCTTCAGAACCTCCAGAACGAGTCCGCCGAGGATCGCCGGAATCGACATCAAAAACGAGAAGTCCGCCGCGCTCTTACGGTCGAGCCCGCAGGTCAGCGCGCCCGCGATCGTGGAGCCGGAACGCGAAACGCCCGGCAGAACGCCGATCGCCTGCATGCCGCCGATCGCCAGCGCGTCGGTCCAGCGCATCGTGGCGAGCGACTTTCTCGGCTTGCGGCGGCGCGAAAGCAGCTCGCTCACCGTCAGAAAAACGGTCGTCAGCAGGAAGCTGAAGCCGAGGAAGTTCCCCGCGTCGAGCCATTCGTCGAGCGCGTCCCACTTTTTGAGGATCAGCGCGACGGCAACGGTCGGCAGCGTTGCGATGATCAGATGCAGCGTCAGCTTCTGAAACGGGTGCTTCAGGATCGACAGGACCTGTTCGCGATAGACGAAAATGACCGCGATCAGCGTCGCCACATGCAGCATGACCGTGAAGAACGAACCGAAATAATCCTCGTTGACCGCGCCCTGCGTGAGCTTTGCAACGAGAAACAAATGCCCGGAGCTCGACACCGGCAGGAACTCACAGAGCCCCTGCACGAGCCCCAACAGCAATGCAATCAGAAATACCATGATGAACCTCCGACAAATCTCTGATTGTATCATACTATGAAATGTCCGAAAATACAATAGTCCGAGGTGATTTCATGCTTTCTTACTGGATCGTGCGCGACCGGAACGAATGCCCGATCGGGCTTGCGCGATGCGACGACGGGCGCGTTTCGCTGCAGCTGAACGCGCCGCTGCAGGCGGACTGGACGCTGCTTTCCGATGCGGACGCGCTGCCCTTTGATGCGGACGGCGAAGCGTTCCTTGCCGATGCTTTCGCCGTGCTCGGCATGCGCGAAGGACAGCCCGTTGCCTTTGCCGCTGCCCCCGGCGCGCCGTCGCTCGCCTGCTGCCGGTCCCGCCTGTCCCATATTTGCACCATAAAAACCGAGCCGCCCGCCGCCGCGCCTGTGCCGGAACCGGACGAAGCGTTGCCGGAACCCGAGCCGGAGCCGATGCCGAAAACGCCCGAACCGTCTGCGGATTCCGTGCCGATCGACACGGTGGACGAGAGTGCGGAACGCGCCGCGCAGTTCTCGCTGCTGTTGACGCGCGCCGATGCGTTCTATGCGCAATGCGACGCGCCGGTTGTCCCTGCGGATAGCATGGTGCAAAAAGGGGATATGGATTCGGGCGAAAGCGCCGGGATCGATCTGTTTCCGCAGGTCTTTCCGCGCGCGAAGTGGCGCTATGTCGACGGCGCGGACATTCTGCCGCACTACGAGGGGTTCTGGACCGGTCCGAACGGACTGCGTACGCGCATCCTTGCCGTTCGCGGACACGCCGCCCCGCGTCCGCCGCGCGCGCTTTTCGGCTTTTCCCGCTTTCTGCGCGGCGCGGACGGCAACGGATACTGGATCAAAACCGAATAAAAAAAGGGGCTTTCAAAGCCCCCTTGTGTCCGGCGTTCAGTCGGTCCGGCCCGGCGCGTATTCGCCGAAGGTGACGCTGACGCTCTGCTTGCTGCCGTCACGCTGGATCGTAAACGTCGCGGTGTCGCCCGCGTTGTAGCGCGCAATGGCGTCGGTCAGATCGCTGTTCGAGGTGATCTCGTGATCGTCGACCGCCAGAATCAGATCGCCCGTTTTGAGTCCCGCCTGATCCGCAGCGCTGTCCTTGACGACGTCCGCAATCTGGACGCAGGGCGTGCCGCTCGAGAAGAAGTAGCCGTAATCGCTGCGCAGCGTCACGTTCTGCGTGTATACGCCGAGGTATGCGCGGCCGGTCACGTAGCCGTAGCTCAGAAGGTCGTTGATCTCTTTGAGCACATTGTTTACCGGAATCGCAAAGCCGAGCCCTTCGGCGTCCGAGTCGGAAACCTTGGCGTTGACAATGCCAATCAGCTTGCCGGACGCATTGAACAGTCCGCCGCCCGAATTGCCCGGGCTGATGGCGGCGTCGGTCTGCACCAGCTCCATCTCGTTGCCTTCAACTGCGACCGTGCGGCGCACCGCGGAGATGATGCCGCTGGTCGCCGTGCCGCGCAGCTCGCCCAGAGGATTGCCGATCGCGATCACGTCCTCGCCGACGGTCAGCATTTCGCTGTCGCCGAGTGCGGCGGGCGTCAGGTTCTGCGCGTCGATCTTGATGATCGCAATGTCGTTGCGCGTGTCGGTGCCGACGATCGAAGCGTCGTAGCTCGTGTCGTCGTTCAGCGTCACCTTGATCGACTTTGCGCCTTCGACGACGTGCGCGCAGGTGGCGATATAGCCGTCCGCCGTCAGGACGACGCCGCTGCCGCTGCCGGGCACCTCATAGGTCTGCGCGCGTCCCCAGTAGGAAACCGTCTGTTCGAAGATGCAGTCGATGCCGACGACGCTCGGCGCGCAGATCTCCACGACCTGTGCGCGGGTATACTGTCCGTCATAGGCAAAGCCGGTCGACGTCTGCGCGTTTTCGGCATGCGTGACGTTCAGCGCCGTGCCGGTCGCTTCGGATGCGGGCGTCGCCGTGACGGACGCCGAGATCGCCGGCTGTTCCGCGGTCTTCGTGCGCGAATCGATCGTGCGGTTGACGATCAGCACGCCCGCAAACAGTCCGATGACGACCGCCATCGCCGTGCAGGCAAGCAGAATTGCCATGCCGACCGAACGCTTTGTCTTTTTCGGCTGTTCATATCCGTATTGATAACCGTTGTATTCCATAAAACTGCCTCCTTTGGCTGTCATCTCTTTGATTGTTTGTATTGTACCGCCCGATTATGAAATCAATATGGCGAAAATAAGGCATTTTCAGAAACGAATTTGAACAAAACTTGAAATCCCGATTGTGAATAAGCTGTAAGATTTCCGCCGCCGCAGTTGACGAAACACGCGCGCGGTCTTACAATAGGAGCATGAATATGTCAAAGAAAATCTGGAATCTGTTCCTTGCCGTGCTCAAAGGCACGCTCGTCGGGCTTGCCATCGTCATCCCCGGCGTTTCCGGCGGCTCGATGCTGCTGACGATCGGCGTCTATGAGGACGCGGTTTCGATCACTTCAAAGGATAAGACGCGCAGACGCGCGGCGATCGTCAAGCTGATCCCGTACGCCGTCGGCATCGTGCTCGGCGTGGCGGCGCTGTCGTTTGTAATCACGTGGCTGCTTGCGAACTTCGAGTTCTTCACGATCCTGCTGTTCTCCGGTCTGATCCTCGGCTCGCTGCCGATGCTGTTCAAAAAGATCAGGGGAAGCAAGGTCAGGCCCGGCTACATCCTCGTCGCACTCGTCATGATCGCGCTGATGGTGCTGCTGCCGTATCTCAACGACAACACGAGCGAGCGGTTCCGGCTTTTGAACGAGACCGACAGCCTGTCCGTCGGCGAACGCATCATTCTGAAAGACGAACAGCAGTTTGAACTGGTCGTGCCCAACGGCGATCCGCTCCATCCCGTCTGGGAGATTAAGAGCGCGGGCGGCACGTTCGGCAAGCCCTCGGACGGCTATAAGCTGCGGAGCAGTCTCGACAAGAATTCGTATTATACGCTCGGCACGGAGGACGTCTTTGATCTTACGATCGAGCAGGACGGTCTTCTGACGCTGACCGCAAGGAACAGCGGCGAAACGCTGCATACGTCCGTCTACCGCGCCGTCGACGCGCTGAACAACGGCGTCTGGAGCGCGCTTCTTGCGCTGCTGCTCGGCTTTATCGCCGCGGGCACGATGATCGTGCCCGGCATCTCCGGCTCGATGGTGCTGCTGGTCCTCGGCTACTACAACAGCGTCATGATGCACCTCAAGAGCTTTATCGTCTGCGCGCTGACGCTGAACTTCGCGCAGATGGGACCGCACCTTTTGGTGCTGATCCCGTTTGGCATCGGCGTCATTCTGGGACTGCTGATCGTGTCCAAGGCGATCCGCTGGCTCCTCGACAGGCATCCGACGCCCACCTATTACGGCATCCTTGCGCTGATGCTCGCCTCGCCCTACGCGATCTTCCTGAAGGCGAAGTGCTTCGGCTCGGAGCTTGCGGGCTTTATGGGCAGTCTGACGAACTGGTGGTTCATCCCCGTCGCTGTTCTGTGCCTTGCGCTCGGCTTCTTCGTCGCCTACTCGATGTCGAAGAAAGAACAGTAACCGCAAAATCAAAAGCGCTTCCCGCGGGAAGCGCTTTTTGCATTTATTTGCGGTAGAACAGGATGCCGATGCAGTTCGGTCCGCAGTGGGAGCTGATCGTGCAGCCCGCGCGGGTGTGGATGATCTCGGCGAACGGCGCGTTCTTTCTGACCGCTTCCTCGGCGGCGGCGCGCACCTCGTCCGTGCAGCCGGAGTCCGTGATGAAGATGCGGCGCAGGTCGAGGGAATCCTTGTCCGCCAGCTTGTCGTTGACGTAGCGCACGACCGCGCGCTCGAACGAGCAGCGGTATTTCCTGTCGACGCCCATCCTGCCGTCCTTGACCTGGATCGACGGCTTGATGTTCAGAAGGTTTGCGCCGAACGCAAGCAGCGCGTTGCAGCGGCCGCCGAGCGCGAGATAGCGCAGCGTGTCGAGTACGAAGCTGACGTCGAGCTTCTGCTTGCGCTCCTCCAGAATGTCGAAGATCTCCTTCGCCGTTTTGCCCTCGTCGCGCATGATGCACGCGTCGAGCACGAGGTGTCCGATGCCGGTCGAAAGATTTCTCGAATCGATGATGTAGACGTTTTCGAAGCCCTCCGCCGCAAGGCAGGCGTTCTGATAGCAGGAGGACATGTCCGCCGAGATCGTGAAGTGCACGACGCCGTCGTAGCCCTCTTCCCGGACCTTGGTGAAGAACTCCGCGTAGTCGCCCACGTTGACCGCCGCGGTCTTCGGAATCTGCTTGGTTTCTTCGACGTATTTGTAGATATCGGGCGGCGTGACCTCGATCGAATCTTTGAGGTCCTTCTCGCCGAGACGGACGTACAGCGGCGTGATCGCCACGTCGTACTGCTCGATCAGTTCCGGACTCAGGTCGCAGGTGCTGTCAGCGGAAATACGAATGCGCATGGAACAATCTCCTTTTCCTATACTTCATCAGGTTAATCGTAACACGGTTTTCTGTCAAATGCACTCTACCGTTTGTGCATAAATATCCACCGAAAGGAGAATCGCGCTCTACTCTCGGTAGAATCCGCCGTGTGTTGTCGTTCGCTCAAACGGTAAAGCGATCCTTGGTCAGTTTTCGGACCGCGATCGCAAGCCCGGCGCCGACGGTCGCCTGCAGCAGATTCGGCAGAAAATCCACCGCCGCATACGCGCGGAAAAAGAACCACTCGAAAATCCCGTAGCCGACCGGGATCAGCAGCGCGGAAAGCAGTGCGAGATACCGGAGCTTTTGCGGCAGCCGCCGCCAGAGCAGCGAGCAGAGCAGCGCCGCAAGCCCCTTGATCAGCAGCGTCGCAGGCGCGTAGACCGGAAACGAATAGAGGTCCGCGAGCATCGAGCCGAGCCCCGCGACGCAGACGGCATAGCCCGTCGGCAGCGTCAGCGCGGCAAAGAACACCCCGAAATCGCCGAGGTTCAGATACCCCGCGGGCAGCGGGATCCGCATAAATGCGGTCAGCACAAATGTGACGGCGCACAGCACGCCTGCCGCCGCAAGACGGCGGATGGCACGGTCATTCATAGATTCCTCCTACAGCGAATAGCAGACGGTCGAAAACGCGGCGTCCGACACGGCGGGCAGCGCGACTTTTGCGGCTTCCTCGGTCCCGAACAGACCGAACACCGCCGAACCGCTGCCGGTCATCTGCGCGGCGATCGCGCCCGCGTCCAGAAGCTTTTGCTTCAGCGCGCCGATCTCGGGCACCAGCTCGATCGCGGCGGGCTCCAGAACGTTTTTCAGCAGCGGCGCAAGCGCATTTAGATCGCCCTTTCCGAGCGCCGCCATGCACGAAAGCGTCTGCACCCGCGGCCGCGGGAGCGGAAGCCTCTGAAAGAGCTCGCGCGTGGAAACGCCCTTTTCGGGCTTTGCGATCACAAACCAGAGCCGCCTGCCCAGACGGAACGGCGTCAGAATCTCGCCCACGCCCTCGCAGCGGCAGGTGCCGCCGACAAGGCAGAACGGAACGTCCGCGCCGACCGACAGCGCGATCTGCCTCAAGGTGCGGTCGTCCGCCATCCGGTGCAGCCGCTGCAGGCCGCGCAAAACCGCAGCCGCATCCGCGCTGCCGCCGCCCATTCCGGCTTCCGCGGGGATCCGCTTTTCGCACCGGATCTTTGCGCCGCAGCCGGTCGCTTCGCGGTAGAGCGTCGCCGCCTTGACCATCGTGTTTTCGACGGGCAGCGTCATGCCGGTGACGTGCACCTCGACGGTGCGCGATTTCTCGATCAGGACGCGGTCGAACAGGGACACCGTCTGCATCACGGTGTCGAGCGCGTGATAGCCGTCCTCGCGCTTATACAGCACGCCGAGCGTCAGATTCAGTTTGGCAAGCGCCAGTTCTTCAATGATCATGCAAAAAGTATAACACTTCTTTTGCGCAGACGCAACAAAAATGCTTTTCCTCCGCGGAATCGTATGGTATAATTATGTTTTGGGAGGATATATGCGATTCTGTCCTTTGTGCAGCGGTTCCTCCGGGAACGCAACCTATATCGAAGCGGGCAACGCGCGATTGCTGATCGACGCGGGGCTTTCGTGCAAACGCATCACGGAGCTTTTGGCGAAAATCGGCGTGACGCCTGCGAATCTTTCGGCGATCCTGATCACGCACGAGCATGTCGATCATGTGCGCGGCGTCAATATACTGTCCAAAAAATACGATCTGCCGGTCTATGCGAACGCCGAAACCTGGTCGATGCTGCGCGAACCGCTCCGCGACGTCGCGCCGAAGAACATCTGCGTGTTCGAATCCGACCGCGATTTCTATCTCGGCGGCGTGCGCGTGCTGCCGTTCTCGGTCCCGCACGACGCGATCCACTGCGTCGGCTATACGATCGCCTTCGGCGGGCACAAGGTCGGCGTCTGCACGGACCTCGGACACGCCGACGCGCGCATCCTCTCGATCCTCTCCGGCTGCGAGCTGCTGCTCTTTGAGGCGAACCACGACGTCGATATGCTGATGGCGGGAAGCTATCCGTATCTGCTCAAAAAGCGCATCCTGTCCGGCAGCGGGCATATGAACAACGAGGACTGCGGCAAAGCGATCGTCAAGCTCTGCGAAAGCGGCGTCCGAAACGTGATCCTCGGGCATCTGAGCAAGGAGAACAACTATCCGGAGCTTGCGATGATCACGGTGCGCGCCGCGCTCGAGGACGCGGGCATCGCGGACAGGGTGCAGATCGCCGTCGCCGCGCGCGAGGAACCGACGGGGGTGTTTGAACTGTGATGACCGTGCGGATCCTGTGCGTCGGAAAACTCAAGGAGCGCTATTTTGAGGACGCCTGCGCGGAGTTTCAAAAGCGGCTCGGCCGCTTCTGCAATTTTGAGATCGTCGAGGTGCCGGACGAGAAAGCGCCGGAATCCCTGCATCCGAAGGACGAGCTGCTGGTGCTCGACAAAGAGGGCAAGCGGCTGATGCGGGCGATCGGCGAGAAGGATTTTGTCGTTGCGCTTGCGATCGACGGCAGGCAGATGACCTCCGAAGCGTTCGCCGCGTTCCTGGAGGAAAAGGAGATCGAAGCGCGTCCGCTGACGTTTGTGATCGGCGGCTCGCTGGGACTTTCGAACGAGGTTTATGCGCGCGCGGATATGCGGCTATCGTTTTCCAAAATGACGTTCCCGCACCGCATCGCGCGGCTGCTGCTTCTTGAGCAGCTCTATCGCGGGTTCAAGATCCGGCGCAACGAAGCGTACCACAAGTAAAAGAAGAAATGAGGAAGGAACATGCATCAGCACTATGACGTCATCATCGTCGGCGCCGGTCCCGGCGGCATCTATTCCGCATATGAACTGCAAAAGCTTGCGCCGCAGCTGAAGGTTGCGGTGATCGAACAGGGACACGCGCTCGAACAGCGGCGCTGCCCGATCGACGGCGACAAGATCAAAACCTGCGTCAAATGCAAGACCTGCTCGATCATGTCGGGCTTCGGCGGCGCGGGCGCGTTCTCCGACGGCAAGTACAACATCACCAACGATTTCGGCGGCACGCTCTACGAGAAGATCGGCAGGGACAAGGCGCTGGAGCTGATGAAATACGTCGATTCCGTCAATATGGCGTACGGCGGCGAAGGCGCGCGCATCTTCTCCACGGCGGGCACGCGGTTCAAAAAGCTCTGCATCCAGAACAAGCTGACGCTGCTCGATGCTTCGGTGCGCCATCTCGGCACCGATCTCAACTATGTCGTGCTGAAAAACCTGTTTGCGCATCTCAAGGATTCCGTCGATTTCCTGTTCGACACGCCGGTGGAGGACGTGGAGGTTCGGGACGGCTATCTGGTGCACACCAAAGACGAAACGTTCTCCTGCGACAAGCTGATCATCTCGGTCGGCAGAAGCGGCAGCGCATGGATGGAGGGGCTTTCGAAGCGTCTCGGCATCCCGACGCACTCCAACCGCGTCGATCTCGGCGTGCGCGTGGAGCTGCCCGCCGTCGTATTCTCGCACCTGACCGACGAGCTCTATGAAAGCAAGATCGTCTACCGCACCGAGGGCTATGAGGATCCGGTGCGCACGTTCTGCATGAACCCGAACGGCATCGTCGTCAACGAAAACACGAACGGCATCGTGACGGTCAACGGGCACAGCTACGAGAGCGAGGACCTGCACACCGACAACACGAACTTCGCGCTGCTCGTTTCGAAGCACTTTACGGAGCCGTTCAACGATTCGAATCTCTACGGCGAGAGCATCGCGCGGCTTTCGAACATGCTCGGCGGCGGCGTGATCGTGCAGCGGTTCGGCGACCTCGTACGCGGACGGCGCAGCACGCCGAAACGCATCGAGGAAGGGCTGGTGCGTCCGACGCTTGCGGCGACGCCAGGCGATCTGTCGCTCGTTCTGCCGAAGCGGATCCTCGACGGCATCATCGAAATGATCTACGCGCTCGACAAGATCGCGCCGGGCACGGCGAACGACGATACGCTGCTGTACGGCGTCGAAGTCAAGTTCTACAATATGGAGGTCGCGATCAACGATCACCTGATGAGCGAAACCCACGAAGGGCTGTATGTGATCGGCGACGGCAGCGGCATCACGCATTCGCTCTCGCACGCTTCGGCGAGCGGCGTCTTTGTCGCCCGCGAGATCGCGCAGGCGAAGTGAATGGAACGCATCGACCGGACAAAAGACGCGGCAAACACCCTGCTGCGCTGCACGGAGGTCCTGCCGGAAGGCTTTCGCATCGATCTGACGGCGGAGCCGGAGCGGTGGAACGCGCTTTCCCGCGCGCTCGGATCGAAAGCCCTGTCCGTCGTCTGCGCAAAGACGCTCGAGCGCGCGTACGAACGGACGTTCCACGAGCCGTTTCTCTTCTCGGCGCCGTGCATGGCGTTTGAGTTCCGCTATCATCTCAACGCCTATCTCTGCGTGAAGGGCTTTCGCAAAATGCGGCACGTGACGACGCTGATCCTCAAGCCCGCCCGCATCGAGCGCACCTGCCGTTCGATCGAGATCGACCGGAACGACGTCTACCGCTGGAGCCAGCGGCTGCTGTTCCGGTACTTCTTCGGCATTCGCAAAGGCTACCGGCGCACCGCGCGCGATCCGTATGCGGCGCTTCGCCGCGGCCGGTATCTGCGGATCCCGTTTTACGTTCCGAACACACATTCCGATTCTGAAAGGAGCGCCGTATGACGCGTACCCACGGAAAAACAGTTTTGCTTGCCATGACGCTGGCGGTCGTTCTGCTTGCCGGCGCGTTTGCCGCGATCGGCTCCGCCTGTATCGCGCCGCTCGGCTGCGGCTGTGCCTGCAGCGCCTGCACCGCGGCGTGCAGCAACGCGGTCGACGCCTGCCAGTCGTCGCTCAATGAATCGCTGAGCAGCTTTCTGCCCACGGTCGAACCGATGTGGGACGGTCCCGGCTCGATCAAGTCGACGCCGGAACCGACTGCGACGCCCGCCCCCGCGACGGAGGAACCGACCGCGGAAGCGCTGCCGGTCACAACGCCGGATCCGTCGGTTTCGCTCGACGGTCAGAAGCCCGCGGTCATTTCGGGCGTGCGGCAGCCGCGCGTGAAGCTTCGGGGCGACGGCACGGACACCGTGACGGTGCTGATTCTGATGAACGGCAGCGATCTCGAATCCGAATACCAGGAGGCGACGGCGGACATCGCGGAGATGGTGCGTCCCGTCAAGACCGAGCGCGTCAACATCCTGCTCGAAACGGTCGGCACCAAGAAGTGGTCGCCGCGCTTCGGCATTTCGGCGCACCACGCGCAGCGCTGGCTTGTGCGGAACAACGGGCTTTCGCTCGTCGACAACTCGCTTGCGCAGCTCGATACGACCGTGCCGGAAACGCTCTCCGACTTCATCCGCTGGGGCGCCGAGAACTATCCGGCGGACCGGTACATCCTGATCCTCTGGGACCACGGCGGCGGTCCGGTCTACGGGTTCGGATTCGACGAATATCAGCCCTATTCCTCGACGCTGACGATCGACGAGATCCAGTTTGCACTGCGCGAAGGAGGCGTGTACTTCGACCTGATCGGCATGGACAGCTGCCTGATGTCGTCGCTCGAGGTCTGCTGTGCGCTCTATGAATACTGCGACTACACGCTGTTGAGCGAGGACTTTGAGCCCGGCTGCGGCTGGTCCTACACCGGCTGGATCGACGCGCTCTACCGCAACCCCGCGCTTTCGACGCCGGAGCTCTGCAAAATTGCGATCAACGACACCGTGCGCTACTGCGAACAGCATCTTGCCGAGGACGACGGCGTCACGCTCGCGCTGATGGATCAGTCGTACATGAAGCTGCTCTATACCGCGTGGGTGGAATTCGCCTACGCGAACGAGGACGCGCTGCTGAACGCAAACTACAGTCAGCTCAGACTGTCCACCGGCCGCGCGCATCCGATCCTCGGCAACATAGACGACTGGTTCTCCGGCAACAGCGCGTCGCTCGAGGATTATAACGTCACCGATATCCTGTCCGTGGCGCAGAACATCGATTCCGGCGAGTCCGCCGCGCTGGTCGCCGCGCTCAAGCAGGCGATCGTGTATTTCGGCGCGACCTCGGACAAGCCGACGCTGACCGGTCTTTCGGTCACGCTGCCCTACGGCGACGCGTCGTTCTACAACGATCTCAAGCGCGTGTTCCACAACGCCGGGTTCGACGTCGAGTATGTGGCGTGGCTCGAACGGTTCACCGCGGTGGAGACGTCCTCCGACAACTACTTCGATTTCGGCGGCTGGTCCGATCTGTGGAACGGCTGGAACGACACGAACAGCGGCTTCGACTGGAGCACCTGGTTCTATGACGACGAGACCGACGACGATCCGTGGGCGAACGACGACTGGTTCTCGTGGTTCTTCGGCAACTGAGAAAGGAGCCGCCGATGAAACGACTGTTTGCCCTGCTTCCGCTGCTTACGCCGCTCGCCTGCGCGGGCGAAGCGAACGCCGGCACGCTGCGCAGCGTGATTCTGATCGCCGCGGGCGTGATCTCCGTCGTGCTGCTGATCCTGTTCGGCAAGCCGAAAAAACCCGATGCAAAATAAAACCTGAAAGGAGTTCTGACATGATACAAGAAACCGTTGCGCGTTATCGCGCGTATCTCGAAAAGCTTCGCGCCTATCATCACGCGATGGGACTGATGTCCTACGACATGAACACGATCATGCCCAAAGGCGCGGGCGCCATCGTCGGCGACACGCTGGGCGTGCTCTCCGAGGTCGACTACGAAATGGAAACCTCGCCCGAGGTCGAAGCGATGCAGAAGGAGATCCTTGCGCACCGCGACGAGGTGGATCCGGCCATCGTGCGCACTGCGGAGCTTGCGATGGAGGAGCGCGAACGCATCGCCTGTATTCCGAAGGAGGAATACGTGCAGTTCACGATCGACCAGACGATCGCCGATCAGGTCTGGCACGAAGCGAAGCTGAAGAGCGATTTCCGGATGTTCCTGCCGCACCTCGAAAAGCTGATCGAAAGCGTCAAGCGCTTTGCGCGCTACTATCGGCCCGACGCGCCGGTCTACGACACGCTGCTGGACACGTACGAAAAGGGACTCAACACCGCGACGCTCGACCGGTTCTTCGCGACCGTGCGCGAGCGGCTCGTGCCCGTGATCGCAAAGATCAAGGAGCAGCCGGACGTCTCGTTCCTGCACACGCATTACCCGATTGCCGACCAGCGCATCTTCTCGGACTACCTGATGGACGTGCTGGGGCTCGACAGGAACCACTGCATCATCGGCGAGACCGAGCATCCGTTCACCACGGAGTTCACGAAATACGACGTGCGCATCACCACGCACTACCATGAGGACATGGTCGAAGCGTCGATGTACAGCGTGATCCACGAGGGCGGTCACGCGACGTACGAACGCAACGTCGCCGACGAGATCGCAAGGCTGCCGATCGGCTGCGGCGTATCGATGAGCGTGCACGAATGCCAGTCGCGCTTCTTTGAGAACATCATCGGCCGGAGCGAGCCGTTTTGCGAGGCGATCTTCCCGAAGATGCAGGAGATCTTCCCCGAACAGCTCAAGGGCGTGACCGCGCATCAGTTCTACGTCGCGGTCAACAAGGCGGAACCGTCTCTGGTCCGCACCGAAGCCGACGAGTTGACCTATGCGCTGCACGTCATGGTGCGCTACGAGCTTGAAAAGCGGCTGTTCGACGGCGATCTCAAAGCAAAGGACCTGCCCATGGAGTGGAACCGCATGTACAAGGAGTACCTCGGCATCGACGTGCCGGACGACCGCCGCGGCGTGCTGCAGGATTCGCACTGGGCAAGCGCGCTGTTCGGGTACTTCCCGTCCTACGCGCTGGGCAGCGCATACGGCGCGCAGCTGATCAAGCGCATGGAGCGCGAGATCGACGTATGGAACAACGTCCGCGCCGGCAATCTCAAGCCGATCGTCGAATGGCTGACCGAGCATATCTACCGCTTCGGCTGCATGAAGGAGCCGACCGCGCTGATGGAGGAAGCGTTCGGCGCGCCGTTCGATCCGACCTACTATACGGACTATCTCACGGAGAAGTTCACCGCGCTCTACAATCTCAAATAACAAAATGAAAAGGGGGGCTGACAGGAGGTTCGTCAAGAGCGTTTTCAAATACAACCCCTCAGTCTCGCTTCGCGATCCAGCTCCCCTTACACAGGGGAGCCTCTTTTTTACGCAAGAAAAAGCCCTCCCTGTGTAAGGGAGGGTGGATTTTGCGAAGCAAAAGACGGGAGGGTTGTTAACAGCCCCTGCTTTTGTCGGTTTTCGGTTATTTTCCGGAGATCGTGATGCCGTCGAAGGCGAGATACGGCAGGACAAACAGGCCTGCGTTGATCTGCTCCTTCGAGATGTCGCGAAGCTTGAACAGCATCTCGGCGAAGTTGCCGCCGATCATGGTCTCGGACAGTGCGCGGCCGATCTTGCCGTTTTCGATCAAAAAGCTGTTCTTCGCAACGCCGGAGAAGTCGCCGTTCGGAGCGGGGTTGCCGCCCGAGAAGCGTCCGACGAGGATGCCCCTGTCGATCGACGCGATGATCTCGGAAAGCGGCTTGTCGCCCGCTTCGATGACGATGCTCTCGCTGTCGTTCTTTGCGCGCGGAAGGTTGAGCTTGTTTGCGGAGTACAGGCCCAGCGCAAACGCGTTCAGACGGCCGTTTTTGATCAGGTCGTAGTTCTCCGCCGGGAAGCCCTCCGCCGTGATGCGTTCGCCGCAGACGATCCGTTCGTCGAGCGGCGCGAGCGAGACGGTGAGCCGTTCGTCGGCAACCTGTTCGCCGAGCTTGTCCTTCCACGGGCTCGTGTCGGTCAAAAGACCGTCTTCGCCCGCGAACGTCGTCAGAAGCCCGCCGAGCAGTTCCATGCTGCACAGCGGCATCAGCACCATCGTGCCCTCGAACTTGCCCTCGACGCCCTCGGTCTCGATCTGTTTTTCAACGTTGCCGAGGTCCGTCGCAAGCGAGCCGCATTCGAGGAACGGCTTTTCGAGGGTGTCCGTCGTCAGCACGCTCACATAGAACGACGACGATTTCTCGCCCTCGTGCCCGCTGAACATCAGTTCGATGAAATAATTGCCCTTGTGCGTCGAGAACAGCACGCCGTTCGAATTGGCGTTGACCTCGATGATCTCGCGGTGATCGACGATCATCTGCTCCATGATGATCTTCGGAAAGCGCGTTCTGACGCCCTCCATCAGCTCTTTGCAGCGGTCGAACAGCTTGTCCAGATCGGGCTTGATCTCACCGAGCGTAAAGTCCTCGTTCTTCGTCAGCGGCGCGATATCCCATGCCTCGTCGGGCGCAGCGGACGCCGCCGCCTCCAGGCATGCCCCGGCGCTTTCGCGAATCGTCGCATCGTCGTAGCGGTTCCGCGAGACAACGCCGCGCCTGCCGCCGGTGATCGCGCTCATCCGCAGGGATTTGTCGAACAGCGTGCGGAACAGGCTGAATTCGCCGCCGTCCACGTTGAATTCGTGCGTGACGGTATAGGTCACGGTGCTCTGCGCCTTTTCGGCGCCCGCGTTTCTCAGGGCTTTCACGGCTTCTTTCGCCGTCAGTTTCAAGGTTTCGATCATAGTTTTCCCTCCTTACCGTCCGCCGATGGTGACGCGGCAACGGATTGCCGGTCCGCCCATGCTCACGGGCATCGGCTGCTTTTTGCCGCACATGCCCGCGGATACCCATGTGATATCGTCCGAAATCATGTCGACCGTCTTGAGCATGTCGAACGCCACGCCCGAGATCGTCGTATCGAGCAGCGGCCGCGCAAGCTTGCCGTTTTTGATCTCGTAGCCGAACGTCACGCCGTACATGAATTCGCCGGTCGTGTCTGCCTGACCGTTGTTCGAATGGATGAGATAATAGCCGTCGTCGATCGACGCGATCATGTCCTCGAGCTTCGACGTGCCGGGCAGCACCGCCGTGTTGCGCATGCGGATCAGCGGTTCGTCAGAGAACAGATACGCGCGCGCGTTGCCGGTCGGAACCATGCCGAAGCGCTCGGCGGTTTCGCGGCTGTTCATGTAGCCGACCAGGATGCCGTCCTTGATCAGCACGGCGTCGGTCGCCTCGGTGCCCTCGTCGTCGACATAGATCGGCAGCGGCGCGGGCTTGCCGAACGCGGTGTGCGCAAAGTCCGTCAGGTTCACGAGCTCCGAGCCGACGCGCTTATGGAGATTCGGTCCCGCAACCGATCCTCCGAGCACCAGATCGGCCTCGACGGTGTGTCCCACTGCCTCGTGCGCGAGCATGCCCGCAAGCTCCCCGCCCAAGATGACGGTCTTGTTGCCCGCCTCGGGATAGACGCCCTCCGCCTTCTGACGCACCTTGTCATAGGCTTTGTCGATCTCGGCATAGCAGTCCTCGGGGTTTTGGAAATTGCGGTCGAACGTGTCGCCGCCGCCGATCGCCGTAAACAGCTCCACCGGCTTACCGTCCGGCGTCGGATACGTCAGAATCGCGAAGAGGTAGCTTCTCGGCAGCACGCTGTGTCCGTCGCAGCCGTTGCTGACGCACAAAAGCTTTTCCATCGAATCCGACATCGCCACGACGGTGCGGCTTAAAAGATCGGGGTACTTCTTTGCGATATAGTCGTCGATCGCCGTCGCAAACTCGATGTACCGGCGCTGCTCGATGTCCGCAAGGTCATACGCCCGCAGGATGCGTCCGCCCGCCATCGGCTTGTGCGGTCCCTTGCCCTTGCCTGCATGCCGCGCAAGGAACGCCGCGTTCTCGCTCGCCGCCTTCAATACCTCCTTCACCGTCTCGTCGGTATACTCCGCCGTGGAGGAGAACCCGTAGACGCCGTCCCGATATACGCGCGCCGAGACGCCGAGCTGCTCCGTCTGCGCGTTGTTGACCAGATTGCCGTTCAGCAGCACCGCCCGACGGCTCGTGTTGCGCTGGGCTCTGAGTTCCGTGTTGACGTCCGCGGCAAACAGATGCCGTTTGTCCGTCAAAAGATCCTGAATCATCCGTACACTTCCTTTCCTTGCTTCGGCGCTCGCGCCGTTTTCGTCAGTATACCATATCCGAACCGTTTTGGCTATCACCCTGCGGTTGATTTACCCCGTTTTTTCCCAACCGCCGGTCTATTTCCGGCGGGTTGCAGACGACGCGGCAGCAAAAAAGGGCGAAGTCCGCGCTTCGCCCACCTGTGTGCTGCAATGTCGTTACATTTCTTCCATTGCAATATCGCTATTGCTGCCCGTGATCACATCTTCATTGTTCAGGAGGATAATCTCCGTTTCCGGTGCTTCGTACGGTTTCATGTGCGTTTCCTCCCAATATTTATTGATTAAGCAGCGCCTGCGCCGCAGAATGGTAATAATAAATTGCGCAGACCGCGTCTCTTGCTTTGGTGTCAGCATCCGTTTCACCGGTTTTCTGTTCAAGCATGCTTTTCACATAAGAAAGCGCGGAAACCTCGACGTGTGCGCTGCCATTATCATCTGTCTGTACATCAATCGTATGCTTCACGCCAAGCTTGTGCGCCGAGATGCCTTTGATCTCAACAAGATACCGACCTCCGACTTTCTTCGCGGTATATGCATTGTCATCCAGTGTTACCGCAAACGTTCCTTCATATCCGTCTTTCATCTTGAAGTACACACGAATTGCGGTCTCACTGTCGAGTACGAGCGAATATGTGATTCTCTCAATTGCCTCAGAGTGATTGGTCCGATCAATCGAGTATCCGTTCAGTGCATTCTTGATCTGTTCAACCTCTTCACTGCCGAAATGTGTTTCGAGGCTGTTTTCATCTTTCCCATAGGAATAGATCGTTGTATAGTCCTCGCCCAGCACCCAATTCCTGAGTTCGGAAAGATAGATCTGAACAAAGTGCCCATAATCTGCTAACGAACTTGCAAGCGTTTGTTCAGCTTTGGTCGTTGTTGAATCCAGCATGCACTTAGCAATATACATCCTTACCGTAAACTGGGTATCCCTTGATACCGTTTGCTCCGTTCCGTCTTCCGCTTTATAATGGAACGTCGCCTCAATGGGATCCGCCATTTGGATCGCGTTCACTTTGCAGGTGAACCCGTCATACTCGCCGGTCGGGTTTTTGATACTCTCGTTGTAATAAACCCTTTGAATGACCGGCTTCTTGTCCGTACCGATTGTAAACTCCATAAAGCAGTCTTTCATTTGATCCTGCTGCAGCATGGAAAGGTCCATATAGAAGTTCACACCGATCTGTCCGGACAGTACCAGCGACTCCGACATGAATACAGGTTTATCCGCCGGCGGTTCGGTGCCGTCGACAAGTTTGTAGAGGTAGATAGGATCCATATTGCCTTCTTCATAGCAAGAAAACAATGAATTCGATTCGTTCCAGCAGAGATATCTATATGTCTCTTCACCTATGGATTCAGCTGTTATTGCCCCATTTGATTCAACGCTCACGTTGAATAAGCCTTTCACAGAATTATTGCCTTGACTCCTAAGTGTGTTCTTTGAACCATTTGGAAACAGATATGACTTGCTCGCTGTACTGTAAAACGACCATCCTTGTGTTTCCCCAATAGTGTCATAGCAAACAATAAACTCATGAACATTAATCTGATCATACGAATCTGTCGCTATTGCATCAGATGAGAGTACTATTGACAAATCATCTCTCACAAAGGTCCCAACAGCATGTCTGTTGTTGGTTTTTTGATAGCTCATCGCATACGCATTTCCTTCTTCTCCGGAACTGGCAATTAAATATGTGCTTCCGCTCGCCAATTCTTTTTCTTCCGTAACAAGCACATAAGTCTTTGAATCATTCGGTTCCGCAGTCGGTGACGGCTCCGGAGTGGCGGTTGGTTCCGCAGTCGGTGACGGTGTTACGGGAGCGCTTTCAATTTCCCAAGTTATTTCAATTACATCCAAATAGATATCGCCGCTATTGGAACGTAACCCGATATACTCATAATCACCGGTGATATCAATTTCAGTACTGCTGCCGCAAATAATGCTACCTATCTGAGTTCCTTGTTGTGTGCTATTATACAAATCGGATGATGCAGTATACGCTTCGTTTTTTCCGTATATATCCAGTTGTTTATTTTCACCTGTTTTCTTGTTCCATGATACGACAATTTTCGTTGCTTTACCTCCGGAAACAGTTGTAACTATGCCGGAGTTGCTCTTTGATCGAAGCTGAATTGCGTCATCTAAAGCCTTTGCAGAGTTACCCGCATAGACCGCACCTGATAAAGATGTCACTCCGGAAAAATCAGTGTAAGTCGTAGATGTTGCTGAAAAATCGTCAGCAACAAGAACATCCTCAAACGTTGTTACATCTTCTGCCTGTGTCACCGCCGGGATGAGCGGGAGCACAAGGCATAGGACCAGAAATAGGGCAAGCAGTTTTCGTCTCATGAAATCGACCTCCATCCTCGTTTTCGGATCGCCGCATACCGATATACCCCCCTGAATTCAGTCTGTATGCAGCGTATTCACATCTAAATATTCTACCATAATTTGACAAAAAAGCAATATAGCGCCGCATAAATATGCAAACTTCGAGCGGTCGATTTCCTTTGCGTTCCTTTCCTTCGGCAGGCACGGATATGCGGTATGTTTCCGTTTCAAACCGCAGCGTCCGAATCCTTGGTCCGTATGAAAAGAGGCGGAGCCTGTGGCTTCGCCTCGGGTTGTTTTGGGTTATGGGATCGGGCGATCGTACCGTTTCCGGACGGTTGAAGTCCGCGTGCCGAACGCCTGTATTCTTTCGTATCGGGATAGGCGCTAATTCACCGCTGCCGTCATCACGTCGCTGTACTCGCCGTAGTTGATATCCATGATCAGGAAGTTTTTCTCCGCGCCGGTCGGCGCGCACACGGACCTCGTATTCCCCTGATGCAAGACCTTTGACGAGCAGCTCGGTCTGTCCGACTTCAAACAAAAAACGGGCCGGAGCGGTGATCCCGTTCCGGCTTATCGTTTCTTATGCGGCTTCGGAAAGCCCGTATTGTTCAAGCAGCTCGTCGTAGCGGTCGATCGCGCTCTTCAGCCGCTCCTCCATCTTCTCCGCGGGACAGAGCCCGTCCGCGTCATAGAGAAGTCCCATAAAGGCGAGCGGATACACCACCGGCGGATGCTCTAAGTCCAGAAGCGGCATGCCGCGCAGCTGATCGACCGACTGATAGACGAGGTCGACCGTGATATAGCTCCTGCCCGCCGCGTCGCTCCAGCGGCAGAATACCACCTTGCAGCCGATCGGTGTCTTGCTCTCGATCGCATCCGGCAAATCGTAGTCCGCAACGCCGAGCGCCGCAAGCACGCTGCCGACGTTGGAATCGTGACCGCACAGGAAGGTGAACTTTCTGCCCGGCGTCATCAGCTCCCGATAGATCTCCTGAAGCAGCGGATGCGCAACGTTTGCCGCGATATCCGGCGCGGTAAACA
>JAEEGH010008678.1_pt1 | contig 23922 bp, 21 predicted proteins | sample 9134181 | NCBI WGS metagenome assembly JAEEGH01 (sample SAMN16246544, study PRJNA631951) | gut metagenome | biome: gut microbiome; feature: rumen; material: DP-attached | host: Bos | place: Iran: Karaj | collected 2018-10
ATCCCTGCCGCCTTTGTACAGCTGATGGGCTATGGTTTCGGCTTCATCGAGTCGTGGTGGAAACGCTGCGTGAAGAAACAAGACGAGTTCACCGCATTCGAAAAGAATTTTTACAGTTAAAAGTGAAAAGTGAAGAGAGAACAGTTATGATTACCTTTTACTAATGAGAGCGTTATAATGGAAAGAAAGGAAAGTGTGTTGAAGAATAAAAGCGAAAGCTTTGCAAAGAGAATCATCAAGCTTTATCAGTATCTGATGAATGTAAAACATGAGACTGTCATTTCCAAACAAATATATCGAAGCGGCACAAGCATTGGCGCCAATATTGCGGAAAGCAGATATGCACAAAGTGAATTCGATTTCATAAGTAAACTTAGCATTGCTTTGAAAGAAGCAGAGGAAACGGAATATTGGTTAAAGAGTTTAAGAGGGGGAGATTATCTTACAGAGGCTGGAAAGACAATAATGAGATAATCCGAATGCTTGTAAGCTCAATTAAAACAATGAAGAAAAAAGTGGGAATACTATGAAAACAAACGACAATCTAAATACAAGAGGCGAGACTAATCATAACTGTTCACTATCAACTATTCACTCTTCACTGAAACTGACTATCAACAATTGGGCTGAGGAGGACCGGCCGCGCGAGAAACTCATGAGGCTGGGTGCTGATGCCTTGTCGAATGCGGAACTGCTGGCCATCTTGATTGGCTCCGGCTCCACCAAGGAGAGTGCCGTGAGTTTGATGCAGCGTGTGCTGAACGACTGCGATAACAACTTGAACACGTTGGGAAAACGGAGCATTCACGATCTGATGACGTATAATGGGGTGGGAGAGGCCAAAGCCATCACCATCCTTGCTGCCTGCGAGCTGGGCAAGCGGCGCCAACAGGCGCAGGCCGCTGAGCGGAAAGACCTGGGCTCGGCTACGGCTGTCTACAACTATATGCACCCCCAGATGCAGGATCTGGATGTTGAGGAGGCGTGGATACTGCTGATGAACCAGAACTACAAGCTGATTAAGCCGATGCGAATCTCACATGGAGGAATCACCGAGACGGCTGTCGACGTGCGTATCATCATCAAGGAAGCGCTGCTATGTAATACCACGGTGCTCGCCCTGTGTCATAACCATCCCAGCAACAATCCGCGGCCAAGCAGGGATGACGACCAGCTGACTCAGCGTGTAAAGAAAGCCTGTGAGCTCATGCGCATCCACTTCATGGATCATATTATCATTACCGACGGTGCCTATTATTCTTATTACGAGCAGGGCAGGTTGTAAAGACAGACTATCTCCTAATGGCTTTCTCTAAGGTCAGAGCATCTATTGTGAGATTGAAGCCTGATGGCACATTCCCAACATGGATAAAAGGACTCAATATTTTTTGTTTTCGATATGGTTTTTATCGAAAAAAGTAGTATCTTTGCATAGTGGTTTACCATGCCTTCTGCTTACATTCGAGAACCGCAAAACCAGCATGATTAACATTTATTAAACACTATCACTCTAGTGAGAGAAAGCTATCACTCCAGTGAGAGAAAGCTATCACTCCAGTGATAGACTCATGATTTGTGCCTGTATGTACCTCAATCTGTCATTGCTTGTACCTCAATCAGCCATTATCCGTACCCTAATCAATGGCTATTATGGATATAACACTCCTTTACTATCGGTTTTACAGCTAAAAAAAAGATCGTATTCTTATATATTATTGTGCATTTATTTAAATCATAACAATATCAACAATTCTTACGTAACTTACAAATTATTTATTTTTTTATAAATAAACACATATTGAAAGCTGCAGGGTTATTAGTTGATAATCCAAGAATAGTGTTATCGTTTTCTTTCCAGATAGAATATGAATAAGTAAATTTACTTAAATCTTTTATATCCAAAACACCTTTCTCTAAATATGTTGACGAGGACGTGGAATAAGCAGAGAAGCTATAATTATAGCTACGAGATTCGCTGTAAGTGACAGGGTTGCCGGTGATTTCCAGAATACCATTATTCTTAAAAGTGTATGAAATACCAAGAATCTTTGGAGTTTTCTCTACTTGGTCATATTCTATCCATTTCCCTAAAAGTAGTGAATTCTTATTATCCTCATCATTACTGCACCCCACAAATCCTATCATCAGTAGGAGCAGGCAAATCAAAATGGTTGCGAATTTTGTTTTAGTTTTCATCGTCGTACATTTATTTTTGGTTCTGTCGCAAAAATACAAAAAAATAGCAATACCATGCAGGACTTATACCTGTTTTTTTTGAGTATGTTTGATATTTAACACTTTACACGGTTATCGCATAGAACATTCACCTGATACGATTCCTCCTTCACCCTAAGGACTGCTTTACGCATGATAAGCCTTTGTTCGTTTGTGGAAACAAGGGGTGTGGTTGGCTGTCTGACATGATATCATACAAAAAAAGAGCCGACAGTTGGCTGTCAGCTCCTTGTTCGTATTGCAGGTCATTCCCTTCGCAAGAATTACCTATACGGCAGGCATCTTACTCCTTCACGCGGTTGAGGTAACTGCCGTCGCGGGTGTCAACCTGGATGAGGTCGCCCTCGTTGATGAACAAAGGCACGCGAATCTCTACGCCAGTCTCGAGTGTGGCAGGCTTGGTAGCATTCGTAGCGGTATCGCCTTTGATGCCGGGCTCAGAGTGGGTGACGCGCAGGTTGGTCTTCACTGGCATTTCTGCATAGAGAATAGTGCCGTCGGTGCTGTCGGCAACAACCTCTACGATGTCGCCCTCTTTCATGTACTCATGACCGATAACGAGGTCGTTGGCGATAGGAATCTGCTCGAAGCTCTCCTGGTTCATGAAGATACGGCCCGTAGAGTCTTCGTAGAGATACTGATAGGGACGATGCTCGATGACGACGTCCTCGAGCTTCTCACCGATGTTATAACGGCGCTCCAGCACGCGGCCGTCGGATACGTTCTTAACCTTGATGTTCATGATGGTGTTACCCTTACCTGGCTTTCTGTGCTGGAAGTCAATGCACACCCAAATACCACCATCCATGCGAATAGCAGTACCTTTCTTAATGTCTTGTGAATTAATCATATAAAAATATCTAGATATTGTATTTAAATTCGGTGAAAATTCGTTTTTGCGGTGCAAAGTTACGAATAAGCGAGCAAAATGCAAAATGAAAATGTATTTTTCTTTTGTTTTTTCGAGCGAAAGTACCTTCGGCAAAGCCAAAGTTACGAAAAAAAGTGAAAAGTAGAAAGTGAAAAGTGAAAAAAAACGTTTTAAACTTGCGTAATTCAAAAGAAATGAGTACTTTTGCACCCCAAAATGTTGAATAAATAATAAAATAAAATAGTATAAAGCAATGAAAAGAACATTTCAGCCCCACAATCGCCGTCGCGTAAACAAGCACGGTTTCCGTGAGAGAATGGCAACAAAGAACGGCCGCCGCGTATTGGCCAGCCGTCGTGCCAAAGGTCGTAAGAAGTTAACTGTTTCTGATGAGCATCACGGAAAGTAATCCGTAGAGACGGTTCAAGGAAAACAAAACGAAGAAAACAGAAAGAAGTAAAGCCTGTCCTTTGCTTCTTTCTGTTTTTTATGCCTATATGGTTGCAAGACAGTGCTTTCCCTTGCTGCTCCATGACACCACGCGTCTGTCTTCTGCGTCCAGATGGCGATGAAGGCAATATCTTAATAGACGTTTCGTCTGCCGAAGGAAGAACCCTTGGATTTCCCATGGTTTTTCGTATTTTAGGATTATGCCGAGGGTTCTTCCACTTGAAAAAGAAAGAAAAACAAGCATTTCTTTTGCATTTTGCTTGCTTTTCTGTATCTTTGCCAATAAATCGGCGAAGTTACTCTGTCTCGGCAAAAAAAGAAACGAGTTTCTTTGTTTTGCTCTCGACTTTTCGTATCTTTGCACTATCTTTATAGCTATAACGAGACAAACATATGAAATCATCAGATTTCTTCAAGAAATTGCTAAGTAGCTACCTTTGGCTGAATCTGCTGGCCATGGCCGCTGTAGTGGTGCTGTTGTGCTTAGGTGTTAAGTACGGCATAGACCTCTATACCCATCATGGCGAGAAGATTGAGGTGCCCGACGTCAGGCACAAATCAATCAAGGATGCCGAGTTCTTGTTGGAAGACAGAGGACTTGTGGTGCTTGTCAGCGATACAGGATATATAAAGACCCTGCCTCCCGATTGCGTCTTGGAACAGTCGCCCGCAGCAGGTGCCATTGTGAAGTCGGGACGGATTGTCTACCTTATCATCAATTCCGACAGCTCTCCGAAGCTGACCATCCCCGATCTGGTTGACAACAGTTCTGCCCGAGAGGCGCGTGCCAAACTCATAGCCATGGGCTTCAAGGTGTTGCAACCGGAATATGTGCCTGGAGAGAAAGACTGGGTGTATGGTATCAAGTGCCGCGGCCGCAACGTAGTGAAAGGTGACCGTGTGTCGGTTGAGGACCCGCTCATCCTTCAAATCGGTGACGGTAAGCGCGACACGCTGGATTCGGTAATCTATACAGACCCGATTTTCGAGCCAGAGTTTGATGAGGAAGATGAGTTTGAGGAAGTGACAGAGCCGGAACCGGCTACGCCAACCAACCCTGTAACGCCTACAGAGCCCGCCAAGGTGCCTGAGGAAAAGAAGACAGAACCTGCAGAGCCCGTGAAGAATGAGTAACGAAGAGATAGAGGAAATCATCGACGACGAGGAGCAACAACTATATGAACACTATCGTATAGTGGCTGACAAAGGACAGGAACCGCTCAGAATTGACAAGTTCCTGTTCGAGCATATGCAGCACAGCAGCCGTAATCGCATTCAGAAAGCGGCAGAGGCGGGTTTCGTGCATGTGAACGAGCGCCCCGTGAAGAGCAACTACAAGGTACGTCCGGGCGACGTGGTGACCCTGATGCTCGACCGTCCGCACTACGATACGACCATTGAGCCCGAGGATATTCCGCTGGATGTGGTGTATGAGGACGATCAGCTGATGGTCATCAACAAGCCTGCCGGCTTGGTGGTTCATCCCGGATGCGGCAATTTCAATGGCACGCTGGTCAATGCCGTAGCCTGGCATCTGCGCAATATGCCCTCCTACGATCCTAACGACCCTGAGGTGGGGCTGGTGCATCGTATCGACAAGGACACCAGCGGACTGCTCGTTGTTGCCAAGACGCCCGAGGCGAAATCGAAACTGGGTGCCCAGTTCTTCAACAAGACCACCCATCGCAGCTATTCAGCCATTGTGTGGGGCAACTTTGTGGAGAACGAGGGGCGCATAGAAGGCAACATCGGGCGCGACCCCAAGGACCGCCTGCGCATGACGGTGTTCCCCCCGGACTCAGAAATCGGCAAGCCTGCCGTTACCCATTATCGGGTTATCGAGCGCTTCGGCTACGTGACCTTGGTGGAATGCATCCTTGAGACCGGCCGTACCCACCAGATACGTGCCCACATGAAGCATATCGGCCATCCGCTGTTCGGCGACGAGCGCTACGGAGGAACGGAAATCTTGCGCGGAGAGCGCAGCAGCACCTACAAGGCATTTATCAACAACTGCTTCAAGATTTGCAACCGTCAGGCGTTGCATGCCCGCACCTTAGGCTTTGTCCATCCCATAACGGGGAAACAGATGGATTTCAGCTCGGAACTGGCCGACGACCTTGCGCGGCTGATAGAGAAATGGCGCGGGTATATGAAAGGAAATGAATATAAAAACTTAGAATATAAAGAATGAATAGTATGAAAAGAACGATAGCTATCGTCTGTGGCGGAGACTCTTCTGAGTATAATGTCTCGTTGCGCTCTGCCCAGGGACTTTATTCCTTTTTCGACAAAGAACGCTATGATGTCTACATCGTTGAGATTAAGCACCAGGACTGGCACGTGAACTTCCAGGATGGAACCACGGCTCCCATCGACCGCAAGGATTTCTCATTCCAGAAGGATGGAAAGTTCGTGATGTTCGACTATGCGTATATAACGATTCATGGAACACCGGGCGAGAACGGTATTCTGCAGGGTTATTTCGAGCTGATACATCTGCCATATTCCACCAGTGGCGTGCTGGTTGAGGCGTTGACCTTCGATAAGTTTGTGCTCAATCAGTATCTGCGCGGCTACGGCGTGAGCGTGGCCGACAGCCTGCTGATTCGTAAGGGCTATGAGGAACTGGTGAGCGACGATGAGGTGGAGGAGCGCATCGGAATGCCTTGTTTCGTGAAACCGGCAGCCGACGGCAGCAGCTTCGGCGTCTCGAAGGTGAAGAATAAGGACCAGTTGGCTCCTGCCATCCGCAAGGCAATGATGGAAAGCGACACGGTGATGGTGGAAAGCTATCTGGCAGGAACCGAAATCACCATGGGCTGCTACAAGACGAAGAAGAAGGAAGTGTTCTTCCCTCCCACAGAGGTGGTGACGAACAATGAGTTTTTCGACTACGATGCCAAGTATAACGGTCAGGTTCAGGAGATTACCCCAGCCCGCATCAGCGACGAGATGACCGAGCGCGTGAGGAAGATTACCAGTCACATCTACGACATCCTGCATTGCAACGGCATCATCCGCATCGACTATATCATCAGCAAGGAAGGCCGCATCAGCATGCTTGAGGTCAATACCACTCCGGGAATGACCGCCACCAGCTTCATCCCTCAGCAAGTTCGTGCTGCCGGTCTCGACATCAAGGATGTGCTGACCGATATTGTTGAGAATCAGTTCGACTATTAAGGAATCAAGGATTAAGGACGAAGAGAGTTATGACCACATCTGTTGCTGAGTTTGACGAGATACGGCCCTACGAGGCTGGAGAGATGCAACAGGCGTTCGAAGAGTTGCTGAACGACCGCCAGTTCCAGTTGGTAATGAAGGGCTTTGTGCCCTGGTTGCCGAAAAAGATGCGCAATGCTCTCTTGCGACTGGCCTTCAAAGGGGTGAAGACACCATTGGATTTCCAGAAGCGATTCATGAAACCCGTGGTGAAGCACATTATCCGCAAGCATACCGACGGCTGTTCGTTCGACGATAAGTGCCTCTCGTCGTCAGTAGAAGGCTCCTCTGCGTCCGCCAAGGATCCCTCTGCATCCGTGGAAGGCTCCTCTGCGCGCTACACGTTCATCAGCAATCACCGCGACATCGTGCTCGACTCGGCATTTCTCGATGTACTGCTCGTGGAGGCCAAGTATCCTACCACGGTGGAGATAGGCATCGGCGACAACCTGCTAATATATCCGTGGATCAAGCGGCTGGTGCGCATGAACAAAGCCTTTACCGTTCGTCGCGGCCTTTCGCCTAAGGAGACATTGCGCTCCAGCCAGCTGATGAGCCGCTACATCCATTATGCCGTGACGGAGAAGAAGGAGAATATCTGGATTGCGCAACGCGAAGGCCGTGCCAAAGACTCCAACGACCGCACGCAAGAGGCTGTGCTGAAGATGCTGGCCATGGGCAGTGAGGAGCGCAATCCGGCTGATAAGTTGCGCGACTTGAACATTGTTCCGCTGACCATCAGCTATGAGTTCGACCCGTGCGATTACCTCAAGGCTCAGGAGTTTCAGCAGAAACGTGACAACCCGGCATTCAAGAAAAGCCGTCAGGACGACCTCGACAACATGAAGACGGGTATATTCGGATATAAAGGGCGGGTGGTCTACCGGGCGGCAGCCCCTGTCAACACGTGGATTGACGATTTGGCCGGTCTGCCTAAGACAGAGTTCTACACGGCTTTGAGTGAGCGCATGAATGAGGAGATTCATAAAGGCTACGAGATTTATCCCAACAACTATATCGCTGCCGACGAACTCGAGGGCAACCGGGCATTTGAGGGCAACTACACGGCAGCCGACAAGAAACGCTTCGATGACTATCTGGAGTCGCAAATGGCGAAAGTCAACTTGCCGGATAAGGACGAGGCCTTCCTTCGTGAGCGTATGCTGACCATGTATGCCAACCCGCTCAGGAACTATTTGAAGGTGAAGGGGGAAGTAGAATAAAAGAAATGGACTTGGTATGACAAAGAGCATATTTGAATTGGAGGGAAAGTGCATGGCAGCGATGTGGCAAGATATCGTTGGTATTGGGAAACATGTGGTTTTCTGCCTCTTGTCAATCCTTTCTGTTTCCGCTCTTATGTCGTGCGAGTCTGAGAATTATGAGTCGGGCGACGGAAAGTATTCTAATTTGCGGGCCGATTTTGCCGAGGCTCATACCAACCACAACGCACAGTTCTATGGGTTCATGACCGACGATGGCGACTCGCTTGCTATCGCCGAGCCTGTCGCCTATAAATGGGCATCAACGCCCGACAGTACCTATCGCGCTATTGTATATTATAATCAGGTGAAAGGTAAGGCCGAGATTGTGTCTGTGTCTTCGGTGTCGGTGCCTGCCATCTATCCGATATGGAAGTTGAAGGAGATGAAGACCGATCCCGTGAAGCTGGAGAGCAGCTGGCTGAGCCGCAACCGTCGTTACGCGAATCTGGGCATTAACCTGATGACTGGAACGGCGAACGGAAAAGACGATCGGCAGGTGCTGGGTATGTTCTGCGACACGCTTCTGGTGCATGAAAACGGACAGAAGCATCTGCAATTGCGCCTCTATCACGACCAGAATGGCGTTCCTGAGTATTATACTACTCGCGGTTACGTCAGCATTCCCTTACAAAAACACCCGTACCGGTTAGGTACGGGCGATACTTTGTCGGTTACCGTCAATACTTACGACGGACCGGTGGTTAAGACCTTTATTTATTAGAGTCGCTCCTTTTATTTTTTGAGCAGCTTAATCTCAAGATTCTTCAGCATGTCTATGGTCATACGCTTCAGGTCATAGTCAGGCATCCAGCCCCATTCGCGGCGCGCACAGGTGTCGTCCATCTTGTCGGGCCAGCTGTCTGCGATGCTTTGTTTCAGCGGATCCACATCGTAAACCATCTCAAACTCGGGCTTGTGCTTCTTGATTTCGGCATAGATCGTCTCCGGAGCAAAGCTCATGGCGGTCACGTTGAACGCATTATGGTGAACCAGGCGTGTGGGATCGGCCTCCATGATAGTAATAGCAGCCTTCAGCGCATCGGGCATATACATCATGTCCATCAGTGTACCCTGTGCAATCGGGCATACAAACTTCTCACCACGAACGGCGCTGTAGTAGATGTCGACGGCATAGTCGGTGGTTCCGCCACCCGGAGGAGTCACGTAAGAGATGATGCCCGGGAAACGTACGGCACGGGTGTCGACACCGTATTTACGCTGATAATAGTCGCTGAGCATCTCGGTCGTAACCTTGGTAATGCCATACATGGTCTGCGGGCGCTGGATGGTGTCCTGCGGTGTGCCCTTGTGTGGCGTGTGCTTGCCAAACGAACCGATACTGCTGGGCGTGAAGACGGCACAGTTGTTCTCGCGCGCCACTTCCAAGATGTTCCACAATCCGTCAATACCGATTTTCCAAGCCAGCTTCGGCTTCGACTCGGCAACTACCGACAACAGGGCTGCCAGATTGTAGATGGTGTCGATTTGATACTTCTTTACCACCTCGGCGATGCCTGCTCCGTCGGTGACATCAGCCAATGCCGAGGGACCGCCATCCTTCAACTCACCCTTAGGCTCGGCACCAGTGATATAGCCGGCCACCACATGTTCGTTACCATACAGTCTTCTGAGTTCGCGTGTCAGTTCAGAACCGATTTGTCCTGTTGAACCAATCACAAGAATATTTTTCATACTATTATAGATTAAGTTGATTTTTCTTGATCCGATTGATAATTATTAAACCTGATACCATGAAACCGGTCCGTACGGAAAAGGTCCTGAGTATCGTGTGCAAAGATACGTTGTTTCTGCTTATAATTACGCGTTTTCCTGTCAAAATGTTCATTCGACAAGCTTGTTTTTAAGAAAAAATAACACGGCACTTTACATTATGTCGAAAAATATCCGTTACTTTGCACATCAGAAAACTTAATCTTAAAACTATTATAGTTATGTACGGAAAAATGAAAGAACACCTCAGCCAGACGCTTGCTGAGATTCGTGAAGCAGGACTTTACAAGGAAGAGCGTCTCATCGAGAGCCCGCAAAGAGCAGCCATTCAAGTGAAGGGTCAGGAAGTGCTTAACTTCTGCGCCAACAACTATCTCGGTCTTTCCGATCATCCGCGCCTCATCGAGGGTGCCAAGAAGATGATGGACCGTCGCGGCTTCGGCATGTCGTCGGTACGTTTTATCTGTGGCACACAGGACATTCACAAGGAGCTCGAGGCTGCTATCTCTGATTATTTCAAGACAGAGGATACCATTCTCTATGCAGCTTGCTTCGATGCCAACGGCGGTGTGTTCGAGCCTCTTTTCACTGAGGAGGATGCCATCATCTCCGATGCGCTCAACCATGCCTCAATCATCGACGGTGTACGCCTCTGCAAGGCAAAGCGCTACCGTTATGCCAATGCCAACATGGAAGAGCTGGAGAAGTGCCTGCAGGAAGCTCAGGCCCAGCGTTTCCGCATCATCGTCACCGACGGTGTGTTCTCAATGGACGGTAACGTGGCTCCTATGGATAAGATTTGCGACTTAGCAGAGAAATACGATGCATTGGTGATGGTCGACGAGAGCCACTCTGCTGGTGTTGTCGGTCCTACCGGTCACGGTGTGAGCGAGTTCTTCAACACATACGGACGCGTGGATATCTATACCGGAACACTCGGTAAGTCGTTCGGCGGTGCCCTCGGCGGATTTACCACAGGCCGCAAGGAGATTATCGACCTGCTGCGTCAGCGCTCACGTCCTTATCTCTTCTCTAATTCTCTGGCTCCTGGCATTATCGGCGCATCGCTCGAGGTGTTCAAGATGCTCAAGGAGAGCAACGAGATTCACGACCGTCTGGTAGAGAATGTCAACTACTTCCGCGACAAGATGATGGCTGCTGGCTTCGACATCAAGCCTACACAGAGCGCCATCTGCGCTGTGATGCTGTATGATGCCAAACTCTCGCAGGTCTATGCAGCCAAGATGCAGGAAGAGGGTATCTACGTAACAGGCTTCTACTATCCTGTTGTTCCGAAGGAGCAGGCTCGTATCCGCGTACAGATTTCTGCCGGACATACCCGCGCACAGCTCGACAAGTGTATCGCCGCATTCATCAAGGTGGGTAAGGAACTTGGTGTGCTGAAGTAAACTTGTTGACAGACGAAGGTCAAATCTATATCGACATACTCATGTTTGTGGGGCAGATGCGATAGCGTTTGCCTCACTTTTTTTGTTGGCTTCTACGTTCCCTTTGCCCTCTTCTGAAACCTGTTAGTTTCTGAAGATATTCGGACAGATTTTTTTGTCCATTTCTAATTGATGCCTGATTAAGGTCGAATTAATGCCTGATTGAGTTGCAATTAATGCCTAGTTAGCTCGTAATTAATGCCTGATTAGCGTGTAATTAATCGACTAATTGCAACATATTTAATGCCTGATTGCAAATCCACATGCGATATGGCCACTATGCACGTGCTCTTACCCCAGTATGAAGACGGTGCACAAAAAAGCAGAGCCGTCGTCCCTCGCGGGAAAACGGCTCTTCATTTGACTAACAAATATTGGAGGAGAACTTATTGAGTTTTAATCAACTCCATTTTCATGTTGTCACGCTTTTATTTCTTTACCAGCTTCGAAGGATAGTTGAAAGCAGTAATGTTCGTGCTGGTAATAGTAGCATAAGTGCCGGCAGTTGTGTTAGCCACGCGCAGCGCATAGAATGTGTAACCCGAAGGAGCTGTTCCAACAAGATTCCATGTGACAGCACCCGTCGACTCATCGAACGAGGATGTACCGTCGAGTGATACGGTGGTTGTGTTGCTGGTACGGTAAACCGATGATCCGTTCGTATACATCAGCAGTACGATAGCCTGATCGGTAGTCACGCTGGATGTCTGCCAGTCGCCAACAAAATCAAGGTTGGTAAACTTCATGTTGGCATTCTCGAGTACCTCACTGGAAATACTTACCGGAATAGCACCTTGTTCGAATACCACATAATACTTACCGTCATTCTTTTGAAGCTTAACATCAACAGTGCTTGCACCATTCGTACCATAATAGAAGGTGTAGTCGCCCAGCACCTCTTTCTCGTACTCAAACTGCTGCACTTTGATAACGCCCGGCTGTCCACCTACTACATAGTTGATGAAGCCTGTGCGCACCCTACCTGTCGTGTTCTCGGTAATGTCTACCTTGAGCTTGCCGTCTTCCAGCTTGGCGGTGAAGAAGTCGCCCTCGGTGGAGAGAGATACCTCAGAGTTTGCCCTGTAAGGATACTCAAATGTGTTGGCATCATCATCAGTAATGATGTCGCCACTGAGACCTTCCACCTGGAAGATAAGTCCCATTTGCTGGACGGTAATCTCGACACAATCCTCACCAGAGTAGATCTTTACCCGGCAGACGCGAGAGGCTTTCTCAGCGTTTTGGTCAACATTTACTGTCACCGTTGTTCCTGATGCCGTTGCAGAACACCACCCTGCAGTAGTCTCCACGCGCGTAATACCGTTGGGAGCATTGCATGTGATACTTCCTTGGCCCGGAGAGGCTTGGAAGAACACATCAGAGCTTTCGATGGAGATGGTGGAAACCTTGGCATATGGGTTCTCAAAAGTGTCGTCGCTGCAGGAAATAACGGCGAACGCACATATCAGTATACTGATGAAACTAATAATCTTTTTCATGTCTTATTTCCGTTTAAGTCCAACCATGTCGTAAATACGTCCGGAATTGTTGATTGCATATGGGCCTTGCTCAGCATTGGTTAGCGAGATAGCGCCTACACGCGAGGTTCCCTTGAACACATAGAGGATGAAACCTGTTATTTTGTAAGAGCCCCAGGCACCATTGTCAGTCCACTTGAACATCTGGTCCTTTTCGCTCCAATAGGTCTTCACACCTGATGCCACCTTGGTGGTGTGCAGTCCGTAGTGTACATATCCGTCGGCTGCAGCCCATCCTGCCAACAGGATGACGTTGCCATTGGCCAGTGGTGCTCCAACAACCTGTGGCTGGAGTGTCAGCGTGTTGTCACCCTTGTTGTAAACCAGTTCGAGGTCGTAGTTCGCGTTCACGCCTTTCATGTAGTACAAACTGCGGTCGGGCACAGGCTCGAGAGTAACGTCGAGTGAACTGATGGCACCGGTGGTTGATGTGCTACGAATGAGGAATTCGTAGTTGCCTGCCCAGTTGTCGTAGTTGATTACCCACTGTGGGAACGATCCCTCAAGGGGATAGCGGTTGCCCTGCTCGTCGATGGCACTGTAGTTGTGTGAGGTGAGATCGTAAGCGAACTCGCGAATCTTCACTCCGCCAACCGTAAGCGACTTATACAGGCGCAAGCTTGTTGGGGTGTAGGTGTAAGCCTCTGTCTTAAGCTCACCCTCAGCGCCTTTCGAGAACTCCATGAGGCGGCTGGTCAGGAACTCAGCAGTGAACTCCTCACCGTTAATATTACCCTTCATACAAGTGTACGACTGTTTCTCTGGATCCCAATACTCAGTCTGGAATGTTTTCACAGATTCAAGATACTCCTCGGCAGGTACCGTAAGGCGGTAGAGATAATACTTGTTCTTCGAGCGTGCGCCATGCACCCTGATGGTGTTGGTGCCAATGCTGTCGATTACATACTCTGTGTCGCCACCGTATCCCTGATAGCCTGAACTGGAACCCTCGGCAAAATAGTGCATGAGTGGGCTGTAGGTATCGAAGATCAGCGTCGGGCCGTCCTCATAGCTCATCTTGTAGAAGCACTCGTCAGTACCTGAGGGGGCATTCTTGCCGGGCAGCGCCTCACTGCTGATGGTAGCCGTCTTATCGCCAAACTTGCAGGTAAAGACATAACCACCATACTCTTGCGTGTTCTTTGGGAAGATTTCGAATATCCATCCATATTCCGAGCTCATCAGCATGTCTTTCGCTTTCTGGTTGTATTCCGTCAGGCGATGAGTGGCCAGGTCGTCGAAGGTGTCTTCCTGATCTTTCAGACACGATTGGAACATCAGTGCCGGAAGCAGGAAAAGCAAATAAAATATGTTCTTTTTCATAATCGTTTCTCTTTAAGTTAGTTAACACTAAGATCCATCAAGTCGATGCTACGGCTGGCTACATCATTCTCACGACGAAGTACGATGCTGCGCAGTTCATCCATGTCGAAACCCCATGAGTCACGCATATAGCTCTTCACCATTTCGAGCTTGGCTGAAATCAAATTGGCTCCCTCAGTTCCGGCAGATGCCAGGAAACTGTCCCATGTGGCTTGGTCGTTGGTCACGTAGATAGAGAACATCTCGGCAAAGTCCTCACCGGCACTATGACGTGCGTAGGCAGAGATATAACCGTTGGGCAGATAGACCTCGGCGACGTTATTGGCGCTCGTGCTCCATTCACCGGCTATATAAGTGGTCGGGGTGATGAGCTTGTACTCGGGTGAGTAGTCCTTTGTCTGGTTCAGGATATGGGTGAACTCGTGGAATACAGTCTTCAGATAGTAGTGGTTCAAGTTTGCACGACTCATTGTGTACTCGTTTACATGGTTCACACCAGCCAGGAAGATTTTCTTACCACCTTCTGCGGTACCCAGCACCATCGTGTTGTTATTACGGTACTCCCAGTTTCCTACCATATAGATAAGCTTCGGGAAGTTGGTACGTGTGAATGTTATTCCGGCAGCCTCGTCGAAAGCCTCCAGACAAGCATACTTCACGATGTGGGCCAACTTGATAGCCTGATTGTATTCGGCAGGAATCACATAGTAGTTATGATCTGACTCGATATCCTCGAAACGATATTTCACCTCGATGTTGTAGGTGTTGACAAAATTGGCCTCCAGCCACTCGTCGAAAGGATTCTTATCAACCTTGTCGAGGGTGATGATAGTCTCCTTGTTGAGCTCATCCTCCGAGCAGGATGTCATGAAGAACGCTCCTGCCAGTAATGCTATTGAAAAGATTATATATTTTTTCATATCACGTCGGATTATAAATGTTACGATAAATCAACTTAACGTGGATTCGGTGTTACGCCGGCATCGCGGGCCTGTTGCGGCACCTGAATAGCCTTGCGCTCATCGTCAGACTTCAGGATGTCGACCAGCGTTCCGGGAACGTGGTTCTCCATCATGCGGCGCTTGATCTCCATTCCGAAGCGCTTGATGTCGAACCAGCGCAAACCACGGTGGATAGTCTCAATGCGGCGCATATCGAGCAGACACTGATACATGCACTCGTCAACACTGCCCTCGGCTTCGATGGTGAAACCAACAGGGTGCAGATGCTTCTTAATGGTAGATACCATACCCGTCTGGTCTTCCTCGGTAATCTCGTAGCAATAACCAACTTTGCTGTAGAATCTCTGAATCGTGTCGGGAGTCAGAATCAAGGTGTCGTTCTTGGTATAGTTATGCATCCAGAGGTTCATATCCTCGCAAGCCTTGTTGTACTGCTTGAGATGGATATATGCCTCGGCACGTTCCAGCAGACAGTCGTCGGCAGTGAATGCCGGGAAGATGGTGCGTGTGTAACCTGTACCTGCCACTGGGTCGGTATATTCGAAGAGGTAGGGACAACGGCGTGCTACACAGTAGCCCAGGTCGTTACCACTGGGGTAATAAGAGGTGCCGCCGTCAATGTATGCGCTTGAGCCTTTTCCCCAGATGTGCTGGGCACCGAAGGTCTCGTTGGCATTGATATACTGACCGTGAGCAAAATGCTTGTAGCTGTTATAGTTCAGGAACATGGTACCCAGGCGGGAGTAGCATGCAGAGACGAGCAGGTTACAGTTGTTGTCGGTTGATACGTAGTTCAGCGGACGGGCCGTACCACTTGTTGCATATGTTGCATAGGTTACCCAGTCGCGGATCATGGTCTTCGGTGCTTCGCCCAGACAAAGGTTGGCATACTTGATGCACTCTTCCCATTTGCCGGCATACAAGAAGAAACGTGATGCGAAAGCATAGGCGGCCTTCTTGTTGAAGTGATACTTCGGATGGTCGTAGTGGGAGTCGCCCAGCAATGGCAGACCCTCAAGCAGGTCTTCCTCAATTTTATCGTATACCTCTTGCAGGTTGCCGCGAGGATTGATAACGCCTACCTCCGTTCCTGTGTTATACTGATAATACACACCCAGGATGTCGCCTGCGGTGGCAGGGTCATAGGCCTTACAGAAAATGTTGGCCAGCATGAAGTGGGCGTATGCACGGCAGACGAGCGCCTCACCCTTACATTCTGTGAGCAGATTGTCGATGGGACCGCCCAGTTTCTCAATACCCTCGAGAGCCATATTTGCAGCCACGGCCATATCGTAGTGGTTGGTCCAGAGGTTGTTGGGGCCTTCATTGAAGGTCTCGGTAATATCCTCCCAATGTCCCATCTGCATAAACCATCTGTTGCTTGAGCCGTTGGTGTTGTTGAACTCGTCCACATTGTCGGAAGAGTACTCACAAACCACAGCGTACTCGTGGTCGGGATAGGCTCCGGTGAGAATGTCTTTTACCTTCTTCTCGTTGTCGATAGTGGTACGGTTGTCCGGCATCTCATCCAGGAATTCATCGCATGAAGTCAAGAAACAAGGGGCAAAGAGCAGCAGACTGGCAAGTGCACCCTTAATAATCTTATTATATATATCTGTATTCATAATGATTCGATTTTTAAATCTCAATGAGCTTCAATTGTTAATCAACTATCCATTCGTTAGATTCCTAATCTCAATGTGAGTGTGAACTGTTTGGGCAGAGGAGCTGCAACACCACCGGTGTTGAAGAACTCAGGATCCTGTCCGTTCAGTTTCTTGTCGGCATAGAGTAGGAAGAGGTTAGTTGCCTGCAGTTTCAAAGAGAGATTGTAAAGGCCGATAGGCTGGATCAGTTTCTTGGGGAACTCGTAGCTCAGCGACATCTCCTTCATACGGATGAAGTCACCCTTCGCTGTGCGAACCGAAGAGTAGTTGTATGCGTTATAGGCATAGCTCAGTCCGCTCAAGTTCCAGTTCTGACGGCGTGAGGCAATCGTTGGAATATTAGTTATGTTCTCATCGCCAGGAACCATCCAACGGTTGCGGAACTCCTTCGGCATAGATGCGAGATCGCTGTAGCTGCTTCTGAACGAGTTGTCCAGACGGATGGCATTACCGAATGAGTAGGTGAGGAAGATGTTCAGCGTCAGACCCTTCCACTTGAAGATATTACCAAACGAACCAGTGTCCGTAGGATCGGTCGGTCCCTCGTAAACCAGGAATCCGAGTTTTTCCATGTCGGAAAGCTGATAGTTAATGCCGGTCACGGTAACCTCACCGTCCTCATTGATGAATGAGGGTAGACCCTCGTAGTTCAATCCGTTGAACGGAACAGAGAACAGTCCACGCACGGGATAGCCTTCGCGAGCAAAACCAGTACCGGTGAGGAAGGCATACATACGGGTGGTGGTCTTCAGCTTGGTCACCTCGTTATGAGTGTGCGAGTAGATGAAACTGGTGCTCCAGGTGAAGTCCTTGGTCTTGATGTTGGTAGTCGAGAGACTGAGCTCAACACCATTCGACTTCATCTCGGCGATATTGGCGTTCTTGCTCGATACACCATCGGTACCATCAACGTCGGCACGTCCGATCAGGTCGTAGTTGTTACGCTTATACCAGTCGAAGCTGAAGTTGATGCGGTTGTTCACGAAACCAGCCTCGAAGCCGAGGTTCAGCTCATGTTTCTTCTCGTAGGTCAGACCTGGGTTGGCGATGCTCGAGATGTAGAGCTCGGTCTCGCTGTCCTTGGTGAAGTAGCGCCAGCGTGTCTGGCTGCGGATGATGGCCTGGGCATTGGTAACAGCCGGGCGGTCGGCAGTCAGAGAGTACGATGCTTTCAGCGTGAAGTGCGACAAGGCGGGCTCGAGTTTCTTGAACCAGCTTTCCTCGTGCATGTTCCATGCTGCAGAGACGTTCCATGTGGGCAGCCAGCGGCTGCTGCGGGCCTTACCCAGACCGTTGGTACCCTCGTAACGGTAGGTTCCGTTCAGGGTGTAGCGGCCTTTATAAGAATAGGTGGCATTGGCGAAGAAGGCGGCACTGCGCGAGTGGCTGTTGCTCAAGGTGTAATAGTTACTACCGTCTTCCTGTCCTTTCTTGAACACATGGTAGTCGTAGTTGGCAACCTCACCCATTTCGTATTGCATACCCCAGCCGCGGAACCATGTGGCGTGGCGGTCGTAAGAGTTGGTCTCCATACCTCCGTAGATGTTGACGATATGGTCTTCGTTGAAGACATCGTTATACTGTGCGCTGGCACGGAAGTCCCATCCGAACATACTGTTGTCTCTGCGCTCGAAGATACCACCGTAAGGCATGACTGAGATGGGCAGATCGTATGGCTTGTCAGGATCCTCGTACAGGCGCGAGTTGTTCTCGCGAATGGTAGATGTATCCATTGCACGGAATGCCATTGCCTGGTTGGAGTTATCCAATATATAATGCTCGCGCGAGGTGGCTGAGTATTTCACGGCGCCCAGAACGCTCAGCTCCACCTTGGTGATGGGCTTGTAGTTCAGGCGGCCTTGCATACGGAAGTCGGCAACGTTCACGTCCAGATAGTTGTTGTCCAACTCGTGCAGGATGTTGAACGGAGCGTAGTTGCGGGTGTAGAACACGTTGGGGTCAAGGGCGCGTGAGGTGTTCAACGCATAAGAATACGGGTTGATATCGAAGTCGCGCGATACCTCACCGGTTACCACGTTGGTCGACTGTCCCAGCGTACCAGGAGCGCGCTGCTTACGGAACGATGCGTTACCAATCAAGTTGAGCGATACTTTCTTCGACAACTTGAATGTGGCATTCTGGTTGGCGGTATAGCGTTCTACCTTACTCTGCTTTGTCCATCCCGGGTCGAACATGGCACTCAGTGAGCCGTAGTACTGTACCTTGTCGGTACCGGCAGAGATACTGATAGAGTGGTTGTGCATGATGGATGTGCTGAACAGCTCGTTAAACCAGTCGGTGTTGCGATATTCAGCATCACGCAGATAAGCAGCCTTGGCCTCCGGCGTGTTAGCCAGACCGAACTGACCGCTGGACTCGTTGTACTGTGAGAGCAGCTGGTACATCTTTCCATAGACACCACTGCTTGATGCGTTGGATGTTCCTGCGTAGAGCAGATAACCCTTTTGCTGCAGTTCCTGATAGATAGACATCTGGTCCTGCGAGTTCATGATGTTGAACGTCGAGTAACTCGGAATCAATCGCATGGTGTACTCACCCGTGTAATTGATGCGGGCTGTACCTTGCTGTCCTTTCTTCGTGGTGACGACAATCACACCTGCCATGGCGCGGGCACCATAAATAGATGTAGCGGAACCGTCTTTCAGAATCTGGAACGACTCGATGTCGTCGGCGTTCAGTCCTGCGATGGCGCTCGAGATCAGCGTCTCGGCATCACCTGATGACAGCGCGTCGGCATCAACGTCTACCACATCTTCCTGAATCACACCGTCGACCACCCACAGCGGCTTAGAGCTACCATAGATAGAGGTGGCACCACGCACGCGGATCTTCGGAGCTGTACCGAAGGTACCTGTCACGTTCTGCACGCTCACACCGGCGGCACGGCCTTCCAGCGAGCGCGAGATATCGGCGATACCGTCAATCTTAGCCTCCTGGGCGTTTACTTTCGAGGTAGAACCCGTAAACAGGCGCTTGTCCACGCGTTGCATACCTGTTACCACCACTTCCTCGATGGTTTTGGAGTCTGGAGTAAGCACAATCTTCATGTTGGGCTTGATGGTCACGGTCTGTGTGGTGTATCCCACATAAGAGACGGTGATCTTCGTAACTCCCTGACGAAGTGTAATGGTAAACTTTCCGTCTACATCAGTCACAGCACCAAGGCTGGTTCCTACCAGACGGATAGAGGCACCGATAATTGGTTCTCCATCATCTGCAGAAACAACGGTACCACTGACCAATGTCTGAGCCGATACCATTCCTGTAAAGAAGAATAGCAGGGCTAAAAGAGTCAATAGCTTTTTCTTCATAGACTATTTAGGTTTTGTTAATAAAAAAAAGTTCCTCTCCGCAAATAATACTGATAATCTAGTACTCTCGTTGTGGTTTTCTTTTGCAAATATACAAAAAAAGTAAAATATACTTATTGTTTAGTAGTGACAAATTTTCACAAATGCGGACAAATGTGCCAAATTTTAATATTTTTAACATAACGAATCATAATTCGATAACAAATCAGCCACTTGTAAACTTTTAGTCCTCTTTGGGAAATTAGTGGTCTGAAAATGTGCCTGATTGTACTTTCAACAATGGCTGTTTGTGCCAAAATTGACGGTATGATGGAAAGAATATTGAGTAGGGAGTATCTTGTTGCGAGTCGTGGGTTACATGCAATGGTGTAACTGCTTATGACCTCTTTGTTTAGTCTTCTTCCTGTTGGGCTTTGTCGGCAAACATGGACTCGCGGTATTCGGCGGGCGACATGCCTGTTTGCGACTTGAAACAGCGTCGGAAGTTACGGGTGGTGGAAAAACCGCTGTCGAGGGCAATACTGTCGATAGTCATCTGCGGCTGTTGGCGCAACAGCTGGCAGGCGTACGTAATTCGCTTGCTGTTGATGTAATCGGAGAGATTGGCCACATCGCCGAGAGCCTCGTGCAGTATGGGCGTGAGGCTGTTTTTGCTGACATTCATCATCTGCTGCAGTTTCTCACGGCTGAAGTCGGGCTGCAGATAGGCCTGTTCCTCGTCTATTAGCACGCGGAACATCTGTACCTGCTGCGACCTGCGTTGGCCTGATTGCGACAATGGCGATTGTGATGGGGCGTCTGTGGCAGAGGTTTCGTTGTTTGTTGCGGTGTTGATTATTGGAGGTTCTTCAGCAGCTGTCTGTCTAGGGGTTGTGTGTCCGGCGTTTGTTTCCTTCCGCATGCTTCTGACGTCCTCACCTTTTTCATCCATCTGCTTTTGGTATTCGCTGATGGCATCCATCTGACTGATGAGCAGTCTGTTTTTGCGGAACATGCGTATTTGCTGCCGATAGTAATAGACGGCAAACGCACAGGCCAGCAGGAACAGGGCGGTGGCAGCACAGGCCAGAAGCAGGTAGTGGCGGGCCTCGGCATGTTTCTTCTCCAAGGCAATTTCCTTGTCGTGAGTCTGGTATATGGCCGAGAGACGTATGGCCTCATTCTCGTTCTCGCGGACGAGCAGACTGTCCTTGATACGCACCTGTCGGGTGCGGTAGTCGAGTGCTTTCTGCATCATTCCCTGTTTCTGACATGCCTTGGTCAGCATGCCCAGCACACTGGCATAGCGCGTGCAGAATGTGTCCTTATGTGCCCAGTAGGGTAGTGATTTGTGGAAAGTCTGCTGAATACGCGGGAAATCGCCTATGGTGCAATAGTAATCCAAGATGAGCTGGTTGCCTCGGGCCGTGCTGGAAAGGTTGGTCTCCATAAACTTTTGCTCGTAGTTGCGAGCCTGCTTGAAGTCTTTTTTCTGTGCGTAGAAGTCAGCCATCTTGCAGAATGTCAGTGCCCGTTGCGTGTCCAGGTAGCCTTCAGGAAGGGGAGAGATGTGCTGCTCTATGCTGTCGAGGAGCGCTTCGCGCATCTTTCCGTAGCGGATGGCCTCGTCGGTATTGTCGAGCCAGAGGCAGTTCATCAGCTGACCGTAGCAGTAGGATAGCGTGCGTAGCGGCTGTAGCTGGGTAGCTTTCGACAGTTCCTTTTGTGCCCGTAGCAAATAGTCGAGTCCTTTTGCCTTCTCCTTCAGGACATACATGCTGTAGCCGGCGTTCACCATCAGACGGCAGGCCGAATAGTCGTCTTTCAGTTGTTCGGCCAGCGCATAGCCGTCATCACTGAACTGTATGCACTCAGAGTATCGTCCCAGACTGACCTCAATCTGCGAAACGAGAACCAGCATGTTGAGATGGCGCTGGTCATTCGAGTACACAGAATCGTTGTTCAATGCCCGTAAGGCATACTCGATGCTGCGGTTCAGGTCGTAATAACCGTCAAGACACATCTTTGCGCGCAGGCTGTCGGCCTGCCATGAGGGGAATATTCCTTGTTGTTCGGCACTGTCTACCAACAGAAGTGCCTGTGAGGGATCATGGTTGTATACCTTATTAATATAAGAGAGGTTAAGAATGCTATCGTTTTCAGATGAGGATGGCGCATGAAAACCTTGCTGCTGACAGGAGACAAGCAGTAGCATGGTCAAAAACAGGATATGTATAACCGTCTTCCTCATTTGTAAGTCTATTAAAGTCCGTGGGTAAGTATATGCTCTTATAGTTTGACAATGCAAAAATATGCCTTTTTTGTGAAAGATACAAGTTTTAGACAATTTTTTTATAGGGGAGGGGACAGAAGTTGTTATGAAAAGTTTTCCCAAAGCTGGGACAATCTATCCCAAATGTCCTGGAATAGTTGCAAATAACCTTTTTATTGATTATATTTGCATCATAACAATCAAACCATCAATAGCCATGAAGAAAACCGGACTTATCTTCCTGATAGCCTTGCTCGGTCTGATGCCCAGAGCTACGGCATGCACTACCGCCATCGTTAGTGGTAAATACACCGTCGACGGGCGTCCGTTGATGCTCAAGAATCGCGACAGCAGCCGCATTAAGAATGTCTATGTCAGCGGTGATACGGCGCGATATGCCTGGATTGCCGTCGTTCCCATTGAGGACAAGACCGACCGTGGAGTGATGTATGGACAAAATGAGGTGGGATTGGCCGTGATGAACTCTACCTCTTATAATATGGAGCAGAAGACCGACAACCCGTTGCGCCGCGGAAACATCATGTGCTGGGCGCTGGAGCGTTGTGCCACGGTCGATGAGTTTGAGGCCATGATTGCCGAGATGAAGTATTTCTCGTATGGCAGCAACTATGGTGTGATGGACGCACAGGGCCATGTGGCATACTTCGAGTGCGGTCATCTGGGCTATAAGAAATACGATGCCGACGACCCCACGGTGGCTCCTCACGGCTATATCGTGCGCTCCAACTTCAGCATGAGCGGTGAGATGGCTGAGGGCAAGGGCTTCTCACGTTACAACAAGGCTGTTGAGGTGCTTGAGAATGCCTACCAGCAGAAGAACATCAGCTGGCGTACCCTGCTGAAAATGGCGCGTTGTATGGAACATGGTATGACGAAAGTGAATCTCTACGATCAGATGCCTGCCAACGAGCAGGCCGAGGATATTGCCTATTTCTGCGATTTTATTCCACGCTATACCACCGCATCGGCTTATATGGTACAGGGCGTTCGGCCTGGTGAGAACCCGCTGCTCACCACCGGCTGGACCTGTATATCGAGTCCGCTGGCTACGGTAACGGTGCCTATTTGGACTGCCAAGGCTACCGAGCTGCCGTTGTGTGTGCGTCGTAACGACGAGGGACGCTGTCTGTTGGTCGACTGGGCTACTATCTTTAAGAGCTACATCTGGCCATTAGAATATAGCGACGGACAGAACTATATCCGTCTGGGACGACTCATCAACCAGGCTGGCACGGGTATCATGCAACAGATTCAGCCCGTAGAAGACGAGATTGTGAAGCGGGGCGAGAAGCTGCAGCAACAGTTCTTCAAGAAAGGAAAGGTGGATAGCGACAAGCTGAAGGAATACTACGACTGGCTGGACCGCTATGTCGCCGCCGAATACGAGAAGATTGGGCGCAGCCATGGACTGGCCTTGAAGTAGGCGACAGCAGATTTATTATTACTATAACGTGAGTCCGGCGAATTCAGAATCATGCAAGCTGTGTGTCAGAAATCGGAGGGACAGTCCCTTTGATTTCATTATTCTTTTCGATTTTGTGATTTTGTGACATGTGACTTTGTGACATTAAGCACCTTCCGACTTTTTATTTCTTAATTATTT
>JAEEGH010008679.1_pt1 | contig 23922 bp, 21 predicted proteins | sample 9134181 | NCBI WGS metagenome assembly JAEEGH01 (sample SAMN16246544, study PRJNA631951) | gut metagenome | biome: gut microbiome; feature: rumen; material: DP-attached | host: Bos | place: Iran: Karaj | collected 2018-10
GGTGAAGATCCTGGGCGAGATGCCGTCGATCCTGTTGATCAGCTGGTTGAACCTCATGGGCTCGCCGTTCCTGGCGAGGATGCAGATGATGACAGTCTTCCATCTGCCTTCGATCACCGACATGGCGGCGTCGACAGCACAATCGGTCCTGGGTGCGCCTTTCATATGAATTCACCATACCCCATTGTGTATTTAGGGATTGGGGACGGGCCCCGCACCCCGTTCACTTCTTCTGGAACTTTCCGTCCTTCTTGTGGGCGACGACCCTGGAGCCCTGGTTGTTGGCGGTGAGGCTCTTGACGTACTCCTCCGCCTCCTTCTTGGTGTTGAAGAGCTTGGTGGCCTTGCTGTTGCCCTCGCCCTTGACCTGCCACTTGTTCTCGTCGTCGCGCTTGGTGATGTGCCAGACTTTCTTCTCTTTGGGTGCGGCAGCTTTGGCGGCAGGTTTCTTGGCGGGTTCCTTCTTGGCAGCGGTCTCTTTCTTCGCTGCCGGTTTTGCCGCGGTCTTTGCTGCGGGTTTAGCTGCAGTCGTCTTCTCTGCAGCGGGCTTGGCGGCGGCCTTCTTGGTCTCCGTCTTCTTTGCTGCGGTCTCTTTCTTCGCTGCGGGTTTCGCAGCAGGTTTCTTCTCGGCGGTCTTTTTCTCTGCCATTGTTTTCTCCCCTTTGGTTTTCTTAGAATCGGTTTTGTTTCCAGCCTTCTTCTGAGGGCTGGTCTGAACGTATACGCTTCTGTCGTAGCGCTCGACGGGCTTCCGGACCTCTTCCTCCTCTTCGGACTTCTTCTTCCTGCTGAAAAGTCCCATGGGAATCACTTGGTGCCGAGGATCTTGATGATATGCCAGCCGAACTGGGTCTTCACGGGGCCCACGACGTCGCCGGTCTTGGCCGCGAATGCGGCGGCCTCGAACTCGGGGACCATGTCGCCCTTCTTGAACCATCCCAGGTCGCCGCCCTTCTTCTTGGAGGGGCAGTGGGACCATTTCTTGGCGAGGTCGGCGAAATCCTCGCCGGCATCGATCTTCGCTTTGAGGTCTTTGGCCTTCTTCTCATCGGGGATGAGGATGTGGGCCGCGCGAACCTGATTTACCATGCAGGGGTATCGTTTAAAAAGTATATATACTCGGGCATGCGCGCGCACATTTAGTACGCGCAGCGCACGCGGGAGGGGTTTTCCCCGGGGAGGTTCACTCCCCGGTTTCCGGTTCCTTCGGACGGGACTCGGTGCCGTCAGCGGCCCTGTAGAACCTGCCCGTTCCGAGAGGCTGCTTCTGGTTCACGTACTCCCAGTTCCAGTTCTCGAGCTCCTTCTCGCGGACCTCGTTGTTGGCCTTCCTGACCTCTGCATTGTTGGCAAGCACCACAGGGCCCCACTGGCACTGTTTCTCTCCGATTGGATCTCCTTCGAGGATCCATACCTCCGACGGTTCTGAGAGCATCTCTATCGGGACTTCGGCGTCGGGCTTCAGTTTGAGCCTCGTGCCCGCGGGATACTCCTTCCCGGCGACCTTCGCGCCGGTCTCGGTGATGTAGAGGTTCCTGGTGCCCGCCTCCGACGGGGCCAGAGTGAAGACCGCACCGGGTTCCATGTCGAGCTTCATGATCCTCACATGATGGGCGGGATCCGCCGCCCAGGAGGTGCTATGCGGAACCTTGGCGGTCACTCCGTCAAGGCTTCCGGCCAGCAGCGTGGCTTTCCACCCGTCACCGTCTACGGTGGCGATATCCTCTTTCCAGACTGTGGTGATCTCCACGGGGGTGTTCTTGTCCTTAAGCGGCAGGTTGATCATGATCTGGGTGACAAGCTGCGGATTGGGACGGTCCTGGAACACCAGCGGGTACATCTCGCAGTGATGGTACCTGCTCCCGGCGGTTATCCACTGCATGTCGCCGTATCCGTAGCGGCCCTGGTTCCCGAGGCTGTCGAAGTGATCGACGTAACCCTTGGAGACGAGGGTGATGGTCTCGTAGCCCCAGTGGGCGTGGAGCTGGAATCCGGGGGTCACTCTGCCGGTATACATGCGGTATCCGAACAGCTTGTGGTAGTCGTTCCCCTGGTCCTTCCTCTTGACCTCCTCGTAGGGCGGTGCCTGCCTTTCGTTGCCCGTGGGGTAGTTGTCGAGGTGGTGGGACGCGAAGAGGAAGGGGTCGTCGGTGTCCCAGTGCAGTGCGGCGGCCTGCTCCTTGATCACGGGGCCGCTGTTGTTACTCCTGCCGAATAAGCCCATGTCCCGTCATCCCCCTGGAACCTAATAATGCCACCGTTTCCGATTTATATGCTGACCGCTTAGTCGGCCCTATGGCCGAGGACGGAGTGCGTCTCAACAAGTTCATCGCGGAAGCCGGCGTGGCATCGCGCAGGGCGGCCGACCGCCTCATCGAGGAGGGCAGGGTCACCATAAACGGAAGGGCAGCCGTGCTGGGGGACCGCGTTACCGACGGAGATAAGGTCTGCGTCAACGGCAAACCGATCAGAAAAGATGATGCTGGCACTGTCATTCTTGCCTTCAACAAACCCCGCGGTCTGACATGTACCGCCGACCCTGGGGACCGGGACAACGTCATCGATTTCATAAACTATCCGCGCAGGATCTTCACGGTGGGAAGGCTCGACAAGGACTCCGAGGGTCTGCTCCTGCTGACCAACGACGGGGATCTCGCCAACAAGATCATGCGCTCCCGCTACGGCCACGAGAAGGAGTACATCGTCACCGTCGACAGGGAGATCACCAAGGACTTCGTCCGCGGCATGTCCGGGGGCGTCCCGATCGACGAGAACGTGGTCACCCGCAGGTGCAAGGTCACCGAGATCGACCCCTACACATTCCGCATTATTCTCAAGCAGGGGCTCAACAGGCAGATCCGCAGGATGTGCGAGTACTTCGGCTACAACGTCGTGAAGCTGGTGAGGGTCCGCGTGATGAACATCGAGCTCGGCACCCTCAAGGCCGGACGCTACCGCGACATCACGAAGAAGGAGCGCGAGGAGCTGAATACGATTCTGGAACACGCGGTCCTTCAAGACAAGGATGCATAATTTCAGAAGGATTGTGTTCGACCATTAAGGAAAATGGAAGAAGACCCGTTGGGCAAGGGTCGGGCCTTCCCGGTTATTCAGTTTTCCTGGAGCTTTGTTACAAGATCGAGGACGTCCTTCTTCCGATTTTCGGGAACATTGGCTGTTTCCATAGCCTCTTCGGCAGAGCAGCCGAGTCTGTTCATGATTCCGGCAACCGCTCTTGCCAAGCCTTCATCGTATCCGTCCTCCCTGGCTTCGGAGACCCAATCGGTGTAATGCTCCACCTCCATGAGTGCTTCTAGGTCGAGTGAGATTTTATACTTGGTGTTCAGGCGGTTCTTGCGTTCTTCGGCATCCTTACGTGAAAAGATGAGGCTCATGAGATGAGATCGCTGGTCGCTACCGCACCCTGAGTCTCTTGACTTTCATTTTCGTTTGTCATGTTATCCTCAGCGGAAAGAACCCGCGGAGGAGTTTCCGATTTCCGAGTTTAAGGTATCTGGGACTACAGTTAGCGCTGCATATTCACAGCAAAATTGAAGGCCGGACCAAGCGGTCCGGCCGTGAAGAATGGTTTCAGATCAGTCCGTGCTCGACGATTCCCCTGTACTTCCTGATCTCCTCGTCGGTCATGGAGGTCTTGGTCTTCAGGTTGTACTCGGCGTGCTGGTCCTTGCACTCGACGTAGGCGAAGACCATTCCGTCGTCGTTGACGGTGAAGCGGATGTTGATGGGGGTGTTCTTGGTGACGTCCTCGGGCAGCTTCATGGGGAAGGATCCGACGAGGGTGGCGTCGGCCAGTTCCACTCTCATGCCGTCCTCGTTGTTGCGGGCGCTGTTCTCGAAGATCTCCACCTCGACGGAGAGCTGGCCGTCCACGTAGGGGTAGTAGGTCCTGTTCTCGACCAGGGGCAGGGTGACGTCCCTGAAGACGATGTTGGAGATGTACTCGTTGCCGTTGCCGTCTCCCGCTTTGACTCCCAGGGATTTGCTGAGGACGTTGTGCACCACGATGGCGTCGTCGGTGGACATGGCGACCTCGTCCACGCGGCTGGCCATCTCGGTCTCGTCGGCGGGTGCGGTCTGCTGGGCGTCCATCTGCTGCTTGATCTCCGCCTTGGCGTCGGAGAGCACGTCCCTGGACTTGCAGTAGACTGCCGCTCCTTTCGCGATGGACTGGTCGGGGTCGTAGATCTTGATGTTGGCCCCGGGGAACCTGGAGCTGATGACGGATTTGACCTGAGGCATCCTGGAGGATCCTCCGACCAGGAGGAAGGCGTCGATGTCGCCCACGGTGAGGTTCTTGGAGTTGAGGACCTCCTCCACGGTGTCGGCGGTGGAGTCGATGAGATGCCTGGTGGCGTCCTCGAACTCCTCCCTGGTGACGGTGTAGGTGACCTTCCTGCCTCCGATGGTCATGGTACCCCTGGTGGACTCGGAGGTGGAGAGCCTCTTCTTCAGGTCCTCGGAGTCGAGGACCAGGGCCTCCATGATGTCGTTGTCGGCCTCGATCTCACCCTCGCTGAGTCCGCTCATCTCGGCGATCTTGCCGATGATGATCTGCTTGAGGGCGGCGTCCCAGTCCTTGCCTCCCATCAGCCTCTGTCCGTCGGTGGCGATGGCGGTGAAGCTCTTGCCGTCGATCTGGAGGACGGTGACGTCGAAGGTCCCTCCTCCGAGGTCGTAGACCAGGACCTTCTTGGGTCCGCCCTGGTTGTTGCCGAATCCGAAGCAGATGGCGGCCGCGGTGGGCTCGTTGAGGAGGGTGACCTCCTCCAGTCCCGCGATCCTGCCCGCGTTGACGGTGGCCTCCCTCTCCTCCTGCCCGAAGTAGGCGGGGACGGTGATGACCGCGCTCTTGACGGAGCCCTCGTCCAGTCCGTGGTTCTCCTCGAAGTCCTTCAGGAGCTTGCGGAGGATGAGTCCGGAGAGGGTGGGAGGGGTGTACCTGATGCCGTCGATGTCGACGGAGTAGTCGGTTCCCATCTTCCTCTTGATGTCCAGGACGAACCTGTCGCTGGAGTACATCAGGAACATGTCCTTGGCGGAGGAACCCACCAGCTTCTCGCCCACGTCGTTGAACAGGATGACGGACGGGGTGGTGTCCTCGTGTTCGTAGTTCCTCTCCACGACGGGTTCGTTGTTGTCGTCGATGTATGCGAGGCACGAGTAGGTGGTTCCCAGATCGATGCCTATGCTGAATTCTTCGCTCATTGTTCTCCCTTTTTCACTGTGATGGCGACAGTCTGAATCCCGTCTCAGTTACGGCGGGTGTTTGTCCGGCTGTCTTATAAACGTTTACCTTCTCTTTGACGATGGCGCGCCCGTCGTACTCGTATCCTTCCGACAGTTTCTGCGCCACGGTGCCGTTCTTGGAGGGGTCGTCGGTGGCGACCACTCCCATGATCCTCTGGTGCTGCACGTCCACCGGGTCCCCGATGCTGCCGAAGTGGCCGATGGTCACGCCCGCGTCGGTGAGCATGTTCTCGATATCCACGAGATAGGCCTCGAAGGAGGTGAGCACTTCCTTCCCGGAGTAGGATGCCGCGTTCTCGGAGAGGTTCCTGCAGAGCTTGGCGTAGTCCTCCCTCATCAGGCTGAGCTTCTCCATGAGGTGCATGAACTTCTTGTTGGCGAGCTCCCCGTCCCTGCGGTCCATCTGGCGGGCGTACTTGTCGAACATCTCGCGGGTGGTGACGTACTGTCCCAGATCCCCGCTCACCTGGGGTGCGGGCTCGGGGGCCTCGCCGCCCAGGTACTCCCTCTGCTCGGGGGCGGGGGCGGGCTCGGAGGCTCCGGTGAACTGGAGCTCGTCGATCTTGTTGCTGATGACGCCCATGGCGTCCTGGAACCCGTCGATCTTGTCGGACAGTCCGATGATGTCGGCGGTGAGCCTTCCCTGGACCTCCCTGAGGTCGCCCGCGGTCTCGATGACGGTGTCCATCACGACCCTGATCTCCTCGTTGGTGGGCTTCTTCTTCTTGGGGTCTCTCGGTTTTTTCTCGGGTTCGGCGTCTACCGCCTTCTCCTCTGTCAATGTAGTCTGTGCGGTCATAGCCACTTCCTCCTCTCGGTGGTGTTGAGGAACCATATCATGGGGTCCTCCACCCTGTATGGTGCGACACCGTTGCTCAGGACGCCGTCGGCGGGTTCCCCGCCCAAGGCGGAGACCGCGAAGTACTGGTGGGTCTCGAACTGGTCCACGGCGTTCAGGAGGTCCTGTCCTGCGTTGCGGCGGAGGTACTCCTCCACCTCGGTGCCCACCAGGGCGATATCGTCTAGGTCCGCCTGACCCTTCTCCCTGGGGATGTGCAGGGAGGACTCGGGGCCGAACAGGGCGTCCTCGTCCTCCTCCCCCATGGCGGGCCTCATCAGGCGGTCGCACTTGGTGACGATCACGGCGAGGGGGATGTCCACGGGGTTCTTGGGTTTCAGGCGGTTCTTGTCGCGGATGACCTCCGCGACGTAGTTCAGCGCCGCCGCCGGGTCGGGACGGTCCTCTGCGGGAAGTCCCAGCTTGGTGCGGACGGCGGGGAGCTGGAGGGCATCGACGAAGAACATGATGCCCGCCGCTCCGGAGATGTAGGTGCTAATGTTGAGCGATGCCAGCTTGTCGGTGCTGTCGAGGTCCCTGCCGGAGGTGTCCACGAAGGCCAGGGTGCGGGGACCGTCGCCGTCGTTGCGGTCGAGGTCGTACAGCAGGGGGTCGCGGGTGAGAACGTCGCCGTAGGTCGGGGTGGGCGGGAGGCACCTGCCTCCGTCGAACACCGTCCTGCGGTACTCGTCGTCGAACTTGTCGGCGGTGTTCTCGGTGGTGGCCGCCACGGTCACGCCGAACTCCTGCGCGTAGGAGCTCTTCAGCGTCTCGACCAGGGATGCCAGGTAGTGGCTCTTGCCGACCGATTCGGAGCCCACCAGCACGTAGATGGAGGTGCCCCACCTCTCGGCGGCCTTGGTTATCTTGTGGTGGCAGCGGGGGCACAGCTTGTCGGTGTTCCTGCTGCCGCATATTTCGCACTTGCCGTCGACGGAGCCGCGGATGATGTGGCTCTTGGTGGTGACGGCCGCGGAACCGTAGGGGTCGAGTCCGAGGAACTCGGAGCGCTCGACGTCGATCTCCTCCTCCGGCCTGTAGACCGATCCGTAACGTCTCTTCTCGGCCTCGGTGCAGGTCCCGAGGAAGGTCCTGGTGCACAGGGGGTCGTTGCAGGCGTAGTGCACCTGGGACATGTCTATGCTGCCGTAACAGAACGGGCAGATGTACCTCTGCGATCTCTTCTTGGACATTTCACTTCCTCCTGTAGATGGGGTGTACGAAGCCGAACTTGTCGTAGTCGGCGCGGTCGGCGAAGAACAGCCTCATGGTGGACAGGTCGACCCCGTCCTTGGGGGTGACGAAGCTCACTACGGTGTCCCCGTCGACCAGTATCAGGGGGTCGTCGGACTCCCAAATGACCTGGCCGTCCTTCTGTCTGAGCGGTATGTGCCCGTCGCAGGCCACCATCACGCAGCGGGGGATGACGGTCTCTCCGGGGCAGGACATCCTGACGACCACGCGGGTCTTCTTCCTGTCGCCCTTCACCGATTCGGTGTCGAGGGTGTATCTGATCCTGCTCCAGGTGCCGGAGTACACGTCGGTGGTGATGCCGATGGACCTCAGCTCCTTGCCGTCGATGAGATATTCCGCGGACACTGTGACCGAGGTGCGGACCGATCCTTTGAGAGGCACCTCCAGGCATCCCTTGGCCTTGTACTCGTCCCAGTCGGTCCTCTGCTCCCATTCGCGGAGGTTCCCGTCCTGGTCCCTTCCCTTGATGGTGACGTAAGCGTAGTCGGCATCGGCCGGCCAGTCCATGGTCAGCCTGCACATGTGGTCCTCCACCGATTTGGCGAGGTTCCTGAACGGCCTCAGGTTGGCCACCACGCACTCGCTGCCGCGGACGGTGGTGTTGCCCACGGTCACGGTGGGGCAGATGTAGGTGACGGTGGCGTCGGGGAGGGTGAACCTGTACTGTCCGTCGTCGGAGTCCAGGGGCTCGATGCGGTTCATGCGGGTGGACAGGTCCTTGAGGGATACGTGCTCCCCGGGCACGCTGTCCCTGGAGTTGGCGTAGTACAGGACGGCGTCGCGGGGCCCGGTCCATTCGGCCGTGTAGCAGGCGCGCTCGCGGTCCCAGCGGACGGCGAGGTCCCTGATGGGCTGGGGCAGGACGGCGGTGACCCCGGAGTAGATGGATCCGTAGGACCTCTCGGGGCGTCCGTCGATGTCGTACTCGGCGACGAAGAGGTAGTAGTAGGTGGTGCCCTCCTCCAGGCCCTCGTCGATGACGGTGCCGGTGTCGTTGTGGATGAGCTCGGCCTCCTCGCCCTCTCCGGCGGGGGTGCCGGACTCCTTCCTCCAGATGCGGACGCGGGAGGCTCCCGCGGGGAGCACGTAGCTGAGCTTCAGGCCGTCGTCCACGGGGGTGATGGTGACGTTGGTGACCTCCCTCATGATGAGGCCGGGGCCGCATTCGGCGTACTCCTGCGAGAGGACGCCCCAGCGCTTGGAGTATATCCTGTAGTAGTACTCGACGCCGGGCTCGGCGGTCTGGTCGGCGTAGTTCCAGCCCTCGATCTCGGCGAGGGGCAGGGTGCTGGGGTCCACCTCGGGGACGGACCCGCTGTTGCGGTAGATGCAGAAGGTCATGCCCCTCCTGTCCTCGGGCACGGCGTACTTGATCTGTATGCCGTCGGGGTCGGACTGGATCTCCGCGTCGGCGGGTCCGTCCGGGGGATAGGCGCTCAGCTTGGCGAGCGCGTCGGGGTGGTCGGGGCAGAGCTCCGACGCCTGTATGTAGAGGTCGCGGGCCTCCGCCTCGGGGGCGCCGGCGGCCTTCACGCAGATGCTGTCGGCCTCGTCGTATTTGGCGACGGCCTCGTCGTACCTGATCTTGATGTCCTCCCTCTCCAGGAGGTTGGGGAAGTCCACCAGGCTCTCGGAGACGGTGTTCCTGAGGTGGAAGTAGCTGTGGGTCATGAAGTCGTCCATGACGGTGTCGCGCAGGGAGTTCATCCTGCCGAGGTTCTCGTGGACCTTGACCTTGATCTGGGGCAGGGGGTCGAAGGAGGGGTACTTGTCCTCCAGCTCCCTCAGCTCGGCGGTGGCCTCGTCCATGTGGCCTCCGGCGATCATGTTCCTGATCCTGCCCTCGGAGTCGATGGCGCTCTTCAGGGCCATGGGCATGTCGATGCCGCAGGACACGCAGTTCTTGTTGGCCGAGGTCTGGGCCCTGCCGCAGCAGGGGCAGATGGAGTTGATGGCGGAACCGCAGCAGGGGCAGTAGAAGCAGTTGTCCCCGGTGTAGATCATGGCCTTGCAGCGGGGGCAGGTGTCGAGCTTGCTCTCGGCGGCGGAGAAGTTGGCGGGGAACTGCCTCCTGACGCAGTAGTCCTCCAGCAGGCGGAGGCAGAGGTCGGGGTCGGCGTCGGTGCCGCTGACGTACTCGGTGAGGAGGTTGTCGATGTAGGCGCGGGAGAACTGGTGTCCGCTGTCCTCGTCCATCTTCTCGAAGGCGGGCTCCAGGACCTCCATGCAGCGTCCGTAGCTCAGGAGTTCAGCCAGGCCCTCGTCGGTGGAGATGATGCTCTTGACCGCCCTCACAGCCATGAGGTAGGTGTCGTGGTAGGGGATCTTGCCGTTCTTGATATTGTTGATCCTCTTGTTGACCGAGTCGTAGGCGGTGCGGAGCGTGTCGGGAGGGCATCCGGGTTCCACCTTCTCGATGCTGAGGTCCATGTCGGGGATGTCGATGAGGCGGTTGAGCAGCGTGTAGGGGGAGTACACGTTCACGTCGTTCATCATGCGGAACGCGTTGCTCACGGCATTGGAGATGGGGCGGGGGGCGGGGATCACCTTGATCCCCGATGCCAGGATCAGGGTCTTGCCGTCGAGTCCCTTCCAGTTCAGCTTCTTGGCGAACTCGTCGGCGACGTTGGGGGAGATGAAGACGCCTCCGTCCTGCACGATGATGGCCTCTCCCCTGAGCTTGGAGGACTTTCTCCTGAGGATGTCGCGGGCGGCCTCGAACTCCTCCCTTCTGAGGATGGGGCTGTCCATGGTGCAGCGGATGTCCGGGACCAGCTTCAGGTACTCCCCGCTCAGGTACTTCTGTTTCTTCGTGAGGGTGGGGGATGTCTGATCCTTGGTCCATTCGGACTCCGCCCTCTCTATGTGCTCCCTTATGGACTGCTCGGACACCTCCGACTCCCTGAACGGGTTGAGCCCCAGCAGTCTGCAGTAGTTCTCTCTCTTCTCCGACACTTTTCTCACCTGAAATGCTCGACCAGACCGGTGGGGCTGTCGATGATCGCCGTGGCGATGGTGTTGATCGTCTTGCCTAGGTTGCTGAGGGTGGTGTACATCGCACCCTCCTCGATGGTGGCTATCTGTTTGAGGAACGATCTGTCCGCGTCGCCGAACCCGATGGCGACGATGTTGATCATCTCCTGCTTGCAGTCGGCGGCGTCCTCCACCGCCTCGTCCCTGTGTCCCCAGATGCCGTCGGTCAGGATGAGCGCCATCTTGGCGCCCTTCTCGTCAGCCAGCTTCTCCCTCACCATGCGGAGGGGGTTGGCGTCCGTTCCCCTGCCCAGTCTGTTGATCTTCATGGCCTCCACCGCATCGAGGATGTCCTCCTCGTCGGTGGACGGCGGCGACAGCATCTTGACCTTGTCGCCGAAGCCTATGAGCGTGAACCTGGTGAACTCCCCGGAGAGGCTCATCACGAAGTCGGTGATGGCCTTCTTGACCTCGGGGAGGTACGTTTCCATGCTGCGGGAGAGGTCCACGCAGATGGCGATGCTCTTGGCGACGCGCTTGTTCCCGCACCTGGCGGAGGGTCCTGCGGCGATCCAGGAGCTGTCCTCGGGGACGGCCTCCTCTATGACGGACAGTTCGGTCCCTCCCCTGGCGGCGGTCACCGTCACGGCGCCGTCCTCGTTGTAGCTGTATGTGATGTCGATGACCGCGCCCTTGCCGTTGTTCATGAACCCGGTGATGACCTCGTGCTTGATCACCGTGCAGTCGACGGGCATGGGGCTCTCGCCCTGCAGCATGAAAACCTCCACCTGGTCGGTGAGGTTGCCCTCCTCGAGGCGGAAGGGCTTGGTGATCGACACGGGGATCTTGGAGTTGCAGGGGATCATGATCTCGTTGCGGTACCTGCCGGTGTTGGGGTCGATGGACAGGATGCCCAGGGAATGGGCGTTCACGTCGGAGATGTTGATGTCGCGGATCCTGTTGTCGTCGCTGCTGTAGAGGGAGGCCACGATGGCCGCGCCCTTCGCCACCGCGAGATCGGTGTCGCGGTGGGTGACGATGGTCTTGAATCCGTACTTCTGGAGGTGCCTCTGGACCTGGGGGAGCCTGGTGGAGCCTCCGCAGAGCAGCACCTCGTCTATCTGTTCCGGCCTCATGCCGGAGCTCTCGAACACGTCGTCGAGGACGTCGTTGATGGCGTCGATGAGGTAGTTGGTGGCGGATTCGAAGTCCTCCACGCTGAGCTCGTACCTGCCGACGTTGTCGCCGAAGGCGATATGGGCGGTGGCCCTGCCGTAGTTGACGAGCGATTTCTTGTAGTCCTCGCAGTCCGCGAGCAGCTCGTAGCGCTTCCTGATGTCGGTGCGGGGGTCCTCCCCGAACTCGTCGTAGAACCTCTCGCAGATGTAGTCGAGGAGCGTCTCGTCCCAGTCCTTGCCGCCGAGGTTGTGGTTGCCGCGGGTGCCCCTGACGTCGATGGTCCCGTGGCTGATGTTCACTATGGTGACGTCGAACGTACCGCCTCCGAGGTCGTACACGAGGATGTTCTTGCCCTCGGAGTGCTTGTAGCCGTAGTAGATGGCGGCTGCGGTGGGTTCGTTGATGATCTTGGTTACGGTGACCCCGGCGCTCTCGGCCGCGGCCCTGGTGGACGACCTCTGCAGGTCGTCGAAATAAGCGGGTACGGTGATGACGGCGCTCTCGACCTTCTCTCCGGTCTTCTCCTCCGCCTGCCTCACGAGCTCCCTGAGCATCATGCGGGAGAGCTCCTCAGCGGTGTACGTCCTGCCGTTCAGTTCGGCGCAGGCGGCGTGGGTGCCCATGCTGACCTTGAAGACGGAGGCGATGCATCCTCCCCCTCCCCTCTGCATGTCCTTGGCATCGTCGCCGATGAGGACCGAGCCGTCGTCCATGAAGCAGATGACCGACGGAGTGAGGTCCTTCTCGTACTTGTTGCGGATGATGTCCGTCCTGGAAGTTTTAGCGTTATACCTGGCAACGGCGGAGTACGTCGTCCCGAGGTCGATACCGACCCTCATTTGTGCATCCCAGTCGGGTGTATTATTTCTTATTAAAAATAGGTAGCGATGGTATCGGGTACCGCCCCCTCCTGGGAGGAGGGGGAAAAGGGTTCATTCCTTTCCGCCGGACCCGCGGAAACCGCCCAGGGCGCGGGTGGAGTTGAGGATCGCCAGGATGAGCACCCCGACGTCCCCCAGGATGGCGATCCACATGTTGACCAGGTCGGTGGCCGCCGTGAGGAACAGGATGCCGAACTTGATGCCCAGCGCCATGACGATGTTCTGCATGACGATGGCCTGCGTCTTCCTGGAGATGCGGATGGACTCGGCGACCTTGGACGGCCTGTCATCCACGAGCACGATGTCCGCCGCCTCGACGGCGGAGTCGGACCCGAGGCCGCCCATGGCGATGCCCACGTCGGCCCTCGCGAGCGAGGGGGTGTCGTTGATGCCGTCGCCTACGAACACGGTCTTCCCGTCGGTGGACTCCATGATGGACTCGAGCCTGTCGAGCTTGTCCTCGGGCAGGAGCTCCGCCTCGTAACCGTCAAGACCCAGACTCTCCGACATATGCCTTCCCATGGCCTCCGAGTCGCCGGTCAGCATGACCGTCCTGACGCCGAATCCCTTCAGCTCGGAGATGGCCTGCGCGGAGTCCTCCTTCAGGGTGTCGGAGATCAGGATGTGGCCTGCGTAGACCCTGTCCACGGCCACGTACACATGGGTGCCGGCCTCGTCCGATACGGGGGGTTCCAGGCCCAGGTCCTGCATGAGGGCGGCGTTCCCGACGGCGACCTCCCTGCCCTCGACCGTGGCGGTGAATCCCTTGCCGGGGATGTGCGCCGACTCGGCTCCCTCGTCGGGCTTGGCGATCCCGGCATAGGCGCAGATGGACCTCGCGATGGGGTGGGTGGAGAGCGCCTCGGCCTTGGCGGCGTACCTGATCAGGTCCTCCTGGGTCATGCCCTCTGACTCGACCTTCTGCACGGTGAACTCGCCCTTGGTGAGGGTGCCGGTCTTGTCGAAGACGGCGGTCCTCACGCCGGCCATGGCCTCGATGTAGTTGCTACCCTTGATCAGTATCCCTTTCTTCGAGGCGTTGCCGATGCCGCAGAAGTAGCTCAGGGGGATGGAAATGACGAGCGCGCAGGGGCAGGAGACCACCAGGAAGATCAGTCCCTTGACCACGAAGTCGACCCACCTGTCGGGCCACAGGACGGAGGGCACGGTGGCGATGAGCAGGGCGCAGACCACCACGATGGGGGTGTACACCCTGGCGAACCTGGTGATGAACTTCTCCGACCTGGACTTCCTGGTCGCCGACTCCTCTATGAGGGAGAGGACCTTGGCCGCGGCGGAGTCCTTGTAGCGCTTGGTGACCTCTATCTTGACGGCCTTGTCGGTGTTCACGTAGCCGCTGAAAACCTCGTCGCCCCTGGCGGCACGGCGGGGCACGGGCTCCCCGGTCATGGCCTTGGTGTCGACGAAGGTCTCCCCGCTGACGATGATACCGTCCAGGGGGATGAGCTCCCCGGGCCTGACGATGATCATCTCGCCGACCTCCACGGCATCGGTCCTGATCTGCTCTATGCCCTCGGGGCGCACCACGGTGGCGTAGGGGGCCTTCAGGTCCATCAGTGCCTTGATGGACGTGCGGGTCCTGTCGACGGCGCGGTCCTGGAAGAACTCTCCGATCTGATAGAACAGCATGACCGCCACGGACTCCGTCCAGTAGCCGTGGTCGCCGATGAGGCTGACCGCTATGGCGCCGACGGTGGCCACCGTCATCAGGAAGTTCTCGTCGAGGAAGCCTCCCTTCACGAGGGTCTTCCCGGCGTTGATGATGACATCGTACCCCACGATGAGCAGGCCGACGAAGAATATGCCGCAGAGGGCGACCTTGCCTATGTCCTCCTCCAGTCCGGGGAGGACGTATTCGAGGATGAGTCCGAAGGCGATGAACGCAAGACCCAGAGCGATGCGGACGGGCAGGAACCTGTTCTCCTCCACGTCGCTCGGGACCTCCTCGTAATCCCACATCCTGAAGTCGGATTCCACCGAGCGGGCGATGTCCCTCACCTTCGCCTCGACCTCCGCGAAGTGCTCCTCGTGGGTCTCGGCGACCTCGATGATCATCCTCTTGTCCACGTAGATGAGCTGCGCACTGTCGATCTCCTCCATCCGGTTGAGGGCCTCCTCGACCTTCCTGGCACAGTTGGCACAGTCGATCTCGATGCCGTAGACGTGCCTCAATCCTGTCCCTCCCTGATGTGCTCGAGGGCGGTGTCGAGGATCTCCATGATGTGGTGGTCGCAGATGGAGTAGTAGATCTGCTTACCCTCCCTGCGGGACTTGACGAGATGGGCGTCCTTGAGGGTCTTCAGTTGATGCGAGACCGCCGAAACGGACATCCCGACCGCGAGGCTGATGCCCTGTACGCACATCTCTGCGCTGTGGAGTGCCCACAGTATGCGCAGGCGGGTGCTGTCCCCGAAGATCTTGAAGAAGTCGGAGAGTTCCATCACGGTGTCGTCGTCGAGCATCTCCTCGCGGATCTTTTCCTGGAAGGAGTCCTCGCAGCATTCGCAGTCTTTTTCTGTCATTGGAGCCGCCATCATTTGATTGATTGTTCAATTGAACAACTATTCAATTAATAAAACTTGCCCTGCGAATGGTCTGATATAGGACCAATCATTCTAGTAGCATAGGAGAGACGTCCATGGATGCCAAGGAAGCCGAACAGCTGTGCGTGGAAGCGGTGCACATAATCACCAAGGACAGCACCGACGAGGAGAACCGTCATGCGGCGGAGCTCTTCCGCAGCGTCGCCGACGCAGGCTACTCCCAGGGCATGTTCGGTCTCGCCGAGCTCTGCATGGCCGGCAAGGGCGTGGAGAAGGACACCGCGAAGGCGGTGGAGCTCTACAGGCAGGCTGCCGACAAGGACAACATCCCCGCGCTCTTCAGATTGGGCGATCTCTATTCCACTGAGGACGGACCGTACTTCGATCCCGCCAAGGCGTTCGAATGCTTCACCAGGTGCTGCGAGAACGGCTTCACCCCCGCCTTCAACTATCTCGGCGACCTCTACTTCTACGGTGTGGGCACTGAGAGGGACCCCGCGAAGGCCGCCGAACTCTACGGAGAGGGCGCCCAGGCCGGCGACGGATCCGCCGCGTTCAAGCTCGCATGCATGTGCGAGGGCGACATGGGCATCGATGCCGACGAGGAGAGGGCCAGGGACCTCTTCCTGCAGGCTGCCCGGTTCGGAGTTCCCGAGGCCATGTTCCGTCTCGCGGTACTCGCCTACGAGGGCAAGGTCGAGGGAGGCAAGCCCCTTGCCGCCGAGTGGTACTCACGCTGCGCCGAGCAGATTCCCGTCGCGAAGTTCAACCTCGCCACCATGTGCTACACCGGGGACGGCATACCGAAGGATGTGAAGAAGGCATTCGGGCTCTACGTCTCCCTCGCCGAATCCGGCGATGCGGACGCCGCCTTCCAGGTCGGGAGGATGTACCTCAACGGCGACGGAACGGAGTCGGATCCGCAGAAGGGATTCGAGTATATCGGCAAGGCTGCCAAGGGAGGACACCCCGAAGCTGCCATGCTTTTAGAGAACATCCGCAGACGCCAGAATACCCAGATCATCAAGATCGACGGAACCGAGTGATTTTTCCGCCCGGGAAGTTCCGCAGAGTTTGTCAAATTGGACGGGTTTTTCCGCACAAGGATTGTTAGACAATCCTAAAAATCTGGCTAAAGGTTTAATATGTCCTAAATATACGAGGGGATAGATTTAGTCGCGACTGAACAACGGATTGGTCCAGATGATTTTTGAAACCGTCAGAATGAGGAGGATTTCGGCATTCGTGCTCGTTTCATTGCTTTTCGCCGCATCCTTCCTGGTCCTTTCCCTGCCCGGTTCCGACGCGGCCGGGACCTCTCCCGAGAAACTCGACGGCCAGAAGACATTCTATCTGAACGGCATTGAGATGACCGCCGACGCGTATTCCTTCCGCGGGATGGTCTATGTGGTCACCGATGACACCCAGTCCTCCGAGACCCTGGGCCTGTACGGTGTGATCGCCGGTCAGACCGAGTACATCTGCAACGTATGGATCGACACCGGCGACGTGCTCTACGAGGTCACTTCCGTTGTCACCGCCAAGGACGTCACCGACAACTTCGTGACCGGCGGCAAGGAGCTGTATCTTGCGGACAGTATCGACCATCTGGAGGAGAACTGCTTCGCCCATCTGGACTCCACCAACGACATCGTCGTGGCGGAGGGATGTGCCGGAATAACAGCCACGGGATACGCCCACGGCGTGGCCGAGGTCACCTCCGCGAACGGGGTCACCTTCACCTTCGACAAGGGCAGCATCACCTACCCGCAGGACGAGTATCAGAACCAGTCGATGGAGTCCTTCACCGTATACGAGGGCCTCGCCTCTCCCCTTCCCGCATGCACCTTCGAGTACCCCTGGTACTGGCTCACATCTTGGAAGCAGGGGGACGACGCGGAGTTCGCATCCGACTGTGCCAGCATCCTGTTCCACGGCGGTAAGATCTATGTGGACGGGGACGACAGCGGCCTCTCCGTCTCCTCCGGCGGTTCGGTCGCCCTCACCGCCCAGTGGGAGGAGATGGGATTCGACGGAAACAGGTACGGCGACTATCCGGTCATCTACATGTACATCACCTGCGTCATCATCATCGCCCTCTTCATAGCGGGTGTCGCGCTGGTCATCTACCGCGCCAACCAGAGGAGGGACGCCGCATGAGCACCTTCAGGGACATGTCCGTGGGCGACATCGCGGTGGTCACCAACGTCTCCGGCAGCGGACAGCTGAGGAAGCGCATGCTGGACCTCGGACTCACCCGCGGCGCGAAGGTGGAGCTCATCAGGATCGCACCCCTGGGAGACCCCATCGAGATACAGCTCAGGGGATTCAGGCTCACCGTCAGGAAGGTCGAGGCCGAGATCGTCGAACTGGACATCATACACCGTGCGAAGGAGGCGAAGGAATGATCACCGCCGCCCTCATCGGCAACCCCAACAGCGGGAAGACCACGGTTTTCAACAAGCTCACCGGCTCCGTGCAGAAGACCGGCAACTGGCCCGGCGTCACCGTGGACAGGAAGGAGGGTTTCATCAGGACCTACACCAAGGAGAAGATCCTCATCGTGGACCTGCCCGGAATCTACTCCATGTCCCCCTACTCCCCCGAGGAGGTCGTGTCCCGCGACTACCTCATCGGAACGCAGAGCGACAAGCCCGACGTGGCCATCAACATCATCGACGCCTCCAACATCGAAAGAGGACTATACCTATTGACCCAGGTGGCCGATCTCGGCATCCCCATGGTGGTCATCCTCAACATGATGGACGTGGCCGAGAAGAGCGGTATGAAGGTCGATGCGGCCAAGCTCTCCGAGGCCCTCGGATGCGAGGTGGTGCAGACCGTCGGGATCAGGAACCAGGGCACCGAGGCCATCGCCGAGGCCGTTCAGAGGGCCCGCGACGAGCACCGCGTCCCCAGCGAGATCAACTACGGCGAGGCCCTCGAATCATGCATCTCGAAGATCTCCCCCGTCATCTCCGAAGGACTCAGGCCCGAGCTCGTCAGGTGGGTATCCATCAAGCTGCTGGAGCGCGACCCCATGGTCCTCGCAGACCTCGGGAAGGAGAAGGTCGACGCCGCCATGGAGATCATCACCGCCTTCGAGAAGGAGGTCGGTGACGACGGAATCCAGCTGGTGGCGACCGCCAGGTACGACGCCGACTCCAGGATCCAGGAGCACTGCCTGACCAGGGTGGAGCCCTCCGAATCCGCCAACACCCTCTCCGACAGGATCGACCGCATCCTGCTCAACAGGGTCGCAGGCATATTCATCTTCATCGCGGTGATGTTCCTGGTGTACTTCATCGCCGTCCAGACCGTCGGGACCATGGCGGTGGACTTCATCAACGACGGCTTCATGCAGTGGGTCTCCCAGAACATAGGCATCATGATGCTCAACGCGGGAGTGGACCCCTTCCTGCACGACCTCGTCATATCCGGAATCCTGGGCGGTATCGGCGCCATCATCGGCTTCCTGCCCCAGATCTTCCTGCTCTTCCTGTGCCTCGCGGTGCTGGAGGAGTGCGGGTACATGGCCCGCGTCGCCTACCTGATGGACCGCCTGTTCTATCACTTCGGCCTCTCCGGCAGGGCCGTCATCCCCGCGGTCATCGGTATCGGGTGCAGCGTCCCGGCCATCATGGGCACCAGGACCATCGAGGACCAGTCCAACAGGACCGTATCCGTCATCTGTACCTCGTTCATGCCCTGCAGCGCCAAGCTGCCCATCATCACCGTCATCGCCGCCGCCTTCTTCCACGCCTCGGCCATCGTGACCCTCTCGCTGTACCTGTTCGGAATCGTGATGATCCTCCTGTCCGGACTCTTCCTCAAGAGGTTCCCCGGGCTCATCGGGAAGCCCGCCCCCTTCGTCATGGAGCTCCCCGTCTACCACATGCCCGCCGTGGACAACATCGTGAACAACGTCACCGACAAGTCCTGGGCCTTCGTCAAGAGGGCGGGTACCCTCATCATGCTCTCCGCGGTCATCGTATGGCTGCTCGCATCCTTCGGAACCGTGGACGGGAAATGGTTCGTGTACCTGGGGGACAATCAGACTTCCGGGTCGTATCTCGCCGCGTTCGGCAACGCCTTCACGTGGATGTTCGCCCCCATGGGATTCGGCGACAAGTGGGAGCTGTCCGTGGCCACCCTCACCGGATTCATGGCCAAGGAGAACCTGCTCGGTACCCTGGCGGTCCTGCTCGACTCCTCCGCCGACTCCGAGGGATTCATCACCGCCGCGTCCCTCGCCAATTACACCACGGTCGGGGTCGCCATGTCCATGCTGATCTTCAACCTGATCTGTGCACCATGCGTGGCGGCCATCGGCGCCATGAGGAGGGAGCTCGGAACCTGGAAGAGGACCCTCATGGCCATCGTCTACCAGTGCGCCACGGCCTACGGGGTGGCCACCATATTCTACCAGTTCTGGCTATTGAGCACCGGCACGTTCAGCTGGATGTTCGTGTTCGCCGTCATAGCGATCATCGTGCCGGTCTACGTCATCGCCGTCCCCGACTCCGTCGGAAGGATCATGTCGCTCTTCGGAAAGAGACCGAAGGAGGAATCTGAATGAACGCCGCCACCTTCATCGTCGCCGTGATCGTCATCCTGATCATCGGCGGTGCCGCCTACCGCGTGTTCCGCATGTTCACCGGCAAGGGGTCGTCATGCGGATGCTGCAAAAGGGATTGCTGCGGATGTTCCCGCAACATCAACTGCGAGGTTCGCGAAGAGGAAAAGAAGTGATTTTTAGGCTTCCCGAATTCAAATCGCATATAATCCTCTGCGGACGCTCCAGTGATTTTCAGGCATCCTTAAATATCCGTACGGGGGATTCGAAAGCATGAATACCGTAACCATCATGGTCGCATTGTTCGTAGTGCTGTTTCTGGTATTCGCCACGTACATGGGCTACAGGGAGCTGAAGGAGGAGTCCGGTTCGGGCGACGACGGCATGACCCCCACCATGCACTGCAGGATCATGGCCGACAGGGAACAGAACGTTCCTTGATCACGCGCCGGTCTTCATCCCTATCTCTTTTGCAGCGGATCCGAGTCTCTCTCTGCCGACGAAGCATACGGAGTCCGGTCCGCAGTCCATCTCCTTCATGCAGAGCCTCAGGGCATCCGCATCGGGGATCCCCGAGGGCATGCGGTCGAGACCGACCACGCAGTCGGCCTCCATCGAGAATCTCTCGAGGAACGAACGGACGTACATCTCGTAGCATCCTGAGATCACCGCGACCCTGCACCCCTCCCTGCGGAGACCGTTCACCCTCTCCGCCATACCGGGTACCGGCCCCACCCCGGGGAAGTGCCTGTCGAAGGATCCGATGAAGAACGTGACGAAATCCCTGAACTTGCAGGTGCATCCGGTGTAGAAACGGGCGAAGAGGACGTCGAGCGGGACGGACAGGTATTCATGCAGTCTAGCCTCATCGAAAGGTATCCCGAACTGCGAGAAAGCCTCGGAGAACACGGAAGCGAAGCATCCGTCGGTGTCCGCCAAGGTCCCTTCAAACTCTACTATATAATTCATTCCGTCCGCCCCCATGCCTTCCCGCTTTTTGTTCTTTTGCCGACCGAGGAATCGCACGTTGTCGCGCGTATTCCGTACGCATGACAATGTCGGAAAAATGCATCCATCACTATAATTAAAAAGGGTAAGCAGGATTTTTCATCAACATGAAAAGCGACATCGAAATTGCACAGAGCGCGAAAGTCGAACACATCAACGATATTGCAGCGAAAGTCGGCCTTACCCCCGATGACCTCGAGCCATTCGGAAAGTATGTCGCCAAGGTCCCCCTCGACGTCCTCGACCGCATCGGCAAGGACAAGAAGAACGGAAAGCTCATTCTCGTTACCGCCGTCACCCCCACTCCCGCCGGAGAGGGAAAGACCGTCACCACCATCAGTCTCATCCAGGGACTCTCCGCCATCGGCAAGAACGTCGTCGGAGCCCTGAGGGAGCCCTCCATGGGACCCACCTTCGGAGTGAAGGGAGGAGCCACCGGAGGAGGAAACGTTCAGGTCTACCCCATGTGGAAGATCGACCTCGAGTTCACCGGGGACATCCACGCCGTGGCATCCGCCCACAACCTTCTGTCCGCCGTCCTCGAGAACAACCTCGTCAGGGACAACCCCCTGAACATCGACCCCACCAGGATTGTATGGAAGAAGACCGTCGACATGAACTGCCGCGAGCTCAGGAAGATCATCGTCGGTCTCGGAGACACCAAGCTCAGCGGAGGAGTCCCCCACGAGAGCGGATACCTCATCACCTCCGCCTCCGAGATCTCCGCCATCCTCGCCCTCTCCAAGGACTACGCCGACCTCAGGAAGAGGCTCGAGAGGATCGTCGTCGCCTACACCTACGACAACCAGCCCGTGACCGCCGGACAGCTCGGCTGCGTCGGATCCATGATGGTCATCCTCAGGGAGGCCCTCATGCCCAACCTCGTGCAGACCCTCGAGGGACAGCCCGTCTTCATCCACGGATTCCCCTTCGCCAACATCGCCCACGGAAACAACTCCATCATCGCCACCAAAGCGGCCGTGAAGCTCGGCGACTACGCAGTCACCGAGGGAGGTTTCGCCGCCGATCTCGGAGCCGAGAAGTTCATGGACATCGTCTGCAGGCAGTCCGACATCAGGCCCGACTGCGTTGTGATTGTCGCCACCGTCAGGGCCCTCATGCACCACGGAGGCGCCGACGTCAAGGACCCCGCCACCCTCACCACCGAGGCCCTCGAGCGCGGATTCGCCAACCTCGACAAGCACATCGAGAACATGCAGTCCTACGGCGCACCCGTCATCGTCTCCATCAACCACTTCGCCTTCGACGACCCCGCCCACATGGACCTCATCCGCAAGCACTGCGAGAAGATGGGCGTGGAGGTCGCGCAGAACGACGGATTCCTCGAGGGAGGAAAGGGAGCGGTCGAGCTCGCCGAGAAGGTCGTCAAGATCTGCGACACCGTCAAGACCGACTTCAAGTTCTGCTACCCCGACGATTGCTCCGTCAAGGACAAGATCAAGGCCGTCGCCACCAAGATCTACGGTGCCGACGACGTCGTCTACTCCGACCTCGCCGAGAAGTCCATCAAGACCCTCGAGGAGCAGGGATACGGCAAACTGCCCGTCTGCATCGCGAAGACCCAGTACTCCATTTCCGACAACGCCGCGCTCAGGGCGGCACCCAAGGGATGGAAGCTCCAGGTCAGGGAGGTCAACCTCTCCGCCGGTGCCGGATTCATCGTTCCCGTCTGCGGAGCCATCATGCTGATGCCCGGACTCGGAAAGGTCCCCGCGGCCATGAACATCGACCTTACCGATGACGGTAAGATCATCGGTCTGCACTGAAATTCCTTACGGGGGCTCCGGCCCCCGATTCTTTTGCACAATTTTGACGATATCCGGATTGTTCTCCGAGGTATCGCATAAAATCACGATTCCCGATCTTTCTGCAAGAAATTCCAAAAGGGACCGTAGGTGAGGGTCCCATCCCCTCTGACCTATGGTCAAACGCAAGCAGGGAACCGGATTGGATGTGGAGGATAAGTTTCCTGTCTGCAAAAATGAATATGCGTTCCTGGTTTATAAATGTTTGCTAATTGCATTTTAGCAAATAGATTCTGTAAAAGAAAACCAACGACCCAGACATGCCGGATCGTTGGTTCTGTTTCAGTTAGAGATCTTGCCGTCAGCCATGTCGTACCAGCGGTTAGCCTCGTCGATATCCTTGTCGACGGAATCGCCGGCGGCGTACATGTCCCCGAGGAGGATCTGAGCTCCCTTGTGTCCGTGTATTGCCGCGGTAGATAGCCATTTCACGGCCTCGCGGGAGTCCTGGTCGGTACCCGCACCGGTCTTGTAGAGCTGTCCGAGGACGAACTGTGCCTCCTTGTGCCCGCCGTTGGCGGAATCGAGCATGAGGGTGAACGTCTTGCCGAGGTCCCTGTCGACCCCGTTGCCGTCCATATACAGAAGACCCAGCTCGTACATGGCCCTGATGTCCCCGTCCTCCGCGCACCTCTCGAAGAGGGCCGCGGCCTTCACGGGATCGGCGTCGATGCCGTATCCGCGGAGGTAGATCTTGGCGAGGAAGTAGGCGGCGTTCATGTTCTCCTTGTCGGCCGCCCTCTGGAGCCACTTGCGGGCGAGGGTGAAGTCCCTGCCGATACCCTGGCCGCGCGCATATACGAGTCCCAGGTAGAATTCCGCGTCGGAGACGCCCTGGTCCGCCTTGGAGGAGAGGATGGACAATGCGGCGGAATAATCGTCCTCCGCCTTGTTCCTGATGACGAACTTGGCCCACTCGAGGGGCTCCATCTGTCCGTCGGGTCCTCCGATCATGTCCCGACCATCATCGATACCGTTATTAATGTTTCTCGGGAAGGTCTTCCTTCCGAAGGAGATGGTGCACAGTGCTACATCCCTGAGAGTTGTCGTTGAGAGCGTTTTCCTATCCATGGTAAACCAATCGCTGACAATAGCATATAAAGCTCACAGGGGGAGGTGGCCGAAAGTGACCGAAAGTGACTTTCAACACGCCTTATGCATTTTTCGGCCCCCGGTGCAGCTTATGAGTCCGTTCCATCGTCGATGATGCCGTACAGTCCGTGGCAGGAATACAGCCTGTATCTGCCCAGATAGGTCGTTCTGCTCTTGGGGCTGGTCTTCGGCAGGCACACCTTGGCGCCGAGGATTCCTTTGGGGATGAACAGTTCTTCGCGGTAGCTCTTCCCCCAGAAGAACAGATGTAGGTCTCCATTTCTATCTCTGCGCATATTCGTTATCTGAATGGGGTGTGGCATAGGAAGCGTCTCCGTCGTCGAGCCATTTGTTATGATGAGTGCTCCGCCGTCAGTTTCCTGATATGTCACAGAAATGTCCTCGTCGCAGTAGATAGAGAATGGATTGTTCCCGGGAACAGTTATGGTACGCTCTGACC
>JAEEGH010008683.1_pt1 | contig 23920 bp, 17 predicted proteins | sample 9134181 | NCBI WGS metagenome assembly JAEEGH01 (sample SAMN16246544, study PRJNA631951) | gut metagenome | biome: gut microbiome; feature: rumen; material: DP-attached | host: Bos | place: Iran: Karaj | collected 2018-10
CAAGTGGTCCGCCAATCTGACTTTGCCGCCTACATTGAGAAGAACCAGTTCCCGGAAATGCGGAGAATCAGCGTTCATGAACTGATCAACCATGTGTATCCGCTCTTTGTCCGCCGCTGCATCCTGGACTATGAGGAGGAGCATCTGGAGGAGAAATATCCGGAATTCGCCACTCTGATGAATGAGTATAAGGATGGCATACTGCTGTATGAGCTGAGCGAACGCAAGGTGTGGGGCCGTTCCGAAACCGACAGCGCAGGACTGGCGCAGTTCTATGAAACGGTCAAAGACCAGTACATGTATCCTGTACGGGCGGAGGTTGTCAGTTACACGATGGGAAACGAAAAGGCCTACAGAACCTTCTGCAAACTGATGGAAAAAGGGACAGAACTTGAGACCATCAATAAAAAATTCGCAAAGAAAGGGCAGATCATCACAGCACGCAAGCAAGTGCTCCAAAAAGGCGAAGACAAAAATTTTGACAGGGACTGCCCGTGGGAGATCCTGATGCAGGAAGGGAACGCTGTCATAACCAAGGCGGACGAGTTCCGTTACACGACGGTCACCAAACTGCTGCCCTCCCCGAAACCTTTGGATGAGGTGCGGGGCACCATCATCACCCAATACCAGAACCTGCTGGAGAAGGAATGGGTGGAACAACTGCATAAAGACAACGACATCTTCATTGACTACGACACAATCCTGGGATTGATACGATAACCGCCATGAAACATGCCTTTCCGCTGCTGACCGTATGGCTGGCCATCCTGACCGCCTGCTCCCATCCGGAAGACAAACCGGTGGTTCGTGTCTATGACGCCACATTGAGCATGGCCGACATCCAATGGATGCAGGCAGATTTCGCGAAGGATTCCGAAAAAGTTGAAATCCATCCGGAAACCGTATCCGCATGGGTTGAAAAACAGGTGATGGTACATGCCGCAAAAAATGCGCTCAGCCAACGGGAAAAGGATTTCGACCGGGAAATCAAGGACTACTACGAAACCCTGCTGGTTGACGCCTATGAGACCAAAGAGGTGGAGAAACGGCTTGACCGGAATGTGACAGAGGAGGAAATCCAGGAATACTATCAGGCACACAAGGAAGACTTCGAGATGCACAAGACCATCGTGCGCATCAATTACGCAAAGTTCCCCCTCGGCTTTCCGCAGACAGAAACGGTCCGCGCCCTGCTATCCAAAGGCTCCGGCCGCACCAATGCCGAGCAGGAAAAATTGGAGCGGATCTGCTACGGACAGGCTGAAAACATGTACCTTGAATCCAACTGGGTGGTTTTTGACGATATTCTGAAGGAGATTCCGCTGGCGGCAACCAACCAGCAGCAATACCTGCAAAAAAACAAAAGTGCGGAAATCACCGACAGCAACTACATCTATCTGGTTTACTTCGCCGACTATAAAATCAACGAAACCTATTCCCCGTTGGAGAACGAGCGGGAGAACATCCGGAACAGGCTGCTGGAAATGCGGCGGGTGGAACTGCTGCGGGCAATCCGCAAAAATGCCATTGAAAAAGCACGCAAAGAACATGAGATTCACTATGAAATCAAACTGAAACAGGAGAAAAGCACTGCTTATCGGCTGTATAATAAGCCTCAGCGGCCGGCTGCACGCACAGCCCGTCATTGATGAGATTATCGCCTCCGTGGCGGGACAGATCATCACCAAATACGATTTGGAATATGCCATCCAAAGCTACAAATACCAATCCGGCATCTACAATCTGGAGGACGAAGAGGAATTACGCTGCCGGATATTGGAGCAGCTCATTTTCCAGAAACTGCTGATTGACCAGGCCAAACTGGACAGCATCGAAATTTCGGAAGAGCAAATCACCCAACGGATTGAAAGCAGCATCCGTATGCAGGTGGCACGGGCCGGCAGCATCAAACGGCTTGAAGAGGCATACGGCAAAAGCATTTCCGAAATCAAGAAGGATGCACGGCAAGTGGTCCGGGATGACTACATGGTCAACCAAATGCAGCAGAGCCTTACCGCCGGCATCAATGTCACCTACCAGGATGTGCGGGAGTACTACCAGCAGATTCCAGAAGACAGCCTGCCCACCCTTCCGGTGGAATACGAAATCGCCGTCATAACCAAAGTGCCGACAGTCAGCGAAATTGAAAAGGAGGCTCTCAAGGAGCGGCTGACTGGCTATCGCAACCGGATTCTGAAGGGGGAGAATTTCTCCACCTTCGCACGGCTCTATTCCGAGGATCCGGGCAGTGCCGCCAAGGGAGGCGAACTCGGTTTTGTAAACCGGGGGGAGCTTTATCCGGAATTCGAGCAGGTGGCCTTTGACCTGAAGCCGGGCGAAATCTCCCCCATTGTGGAGACAAAAGCCGGCCTCCACATCATCCGGATGATTGAGCGGCGCGGCGATCAGGCCAATGTGGCCCACATCCTTCTCAAGCCCAAACCGTCTTTGGACTCCATGGTCCGCACACAAAAGCATCTGGACAGTGTGGCCCGACTGGTACGCAATGGGGGCTGGAGTTTTGACAGCGCGGCCCGCGCCTTTTCGGACGACCCGAACAAAATCAGCGGCGGCACACTCATCAATCCCTACACCGCCTCCTCCACCTGGAGCGAAGAACAGTTGGACCAGACCGCCCTGTATACCATCCGCAGGCTGAAAGAGGGAGAATGTTCGGATGCCGTCCCCTTTGTCACGGAGGAGGGCAACCAGGCCTACCGCCTGATTTTTATCCGAAAAATCCATCCGGAACATGTGATCAACCTTACCGACGATTACGAAAAGGTGAAAAACGCCGCCCTTGAGGCACAAAAACAGAAGGCGTTGGTCAAATGGGCCACCCGCAAGGTCAGACTGACACATGTGGAGATCAACCCCAAATACCACAATTGCGATTTATCTGAAAACCTCGGCATACAGTTCTGAACATGCAGCTCTTTTATTCCACGGATATTGACGGATCTTACGGCACACTGCCGGATACTGAGGCAAGGCACTGCCTCCGCGCCCTCCGGATGCGCACCGGCGACACACTGCAGGTGACTGACGGATGCGGCCGCTGTTATACGGCGGTTCTGCTTGACCAGCAGGACAAGCGTTGCCCATTCTCCATCAAAAGTGTTGAGGAGATGCCCGAACCGTTTCCGTTCCAACTGCACATGGCCGTCGCCCCCACCAAGAATCCGGACCGTTTCGAATGGTTTGTGGAAAAGGCTGTGGAAATTGGCGTTACGGAAATAAGCTGCCTTCATTGCGACCACTCGGAACGTTTCACTGTCAAGGCGGAACGGATGGAACGGCTGATGGTTTCCGCCATGAAGCAATCGCTCCACTTCAGGCTGCCGCAGTTCCATCCGGAAATTACAGCGACCGATTTCATCAGGCAGCAACAGGCCGGTAGCCAACGTTTCATCGCATGGTGCGGCAGCGACGTGGACACCCTGCCGCTGAAGCAGGCCTGCCAGCCGGGAGGCAGGATCGTGGTGATGATCGGACCGGAAGGTGATTTCAGCCCTGAAGAGGTAAGGTTGGCCAAAACATGCGGATTCCAAACCGTATCGCTCGGAAACAGTCGGCTACGGACGGAAACCGCTGCCATCGTTGCCTGTTCCATAATCCATTGTATCCACATGTAACCCTGAAGCCATGAAAAGGACACTGATATTGCTCATTGTAATCCTGCTTCCGAAGTTGTCCTCAGCCCAAAGCGTAGGACTGGTGCTCAGCGGCGGCGGCGCGAAGGGGTTGGTGCATATCGGTGTGATCAAGGCTCTGGAGGAGAAAGGGATACCTATCGACTACATCGCCGGCACATCCATGGGTTCCATTATAGGCGGGCTGTACGCCGCCGGATACTCCACGGATGAGATGGAGGCAATTTTCCGCTCGGATGAGGTTAACCTGTGGATGAGCGGCATGGTGGACAGCCGCTACATGTACTTTTTCAAGAAATCACAGCCAAACTCCACATGGCTGCAGATCAACTTTTCGCTGGACTCCTCGCTATTCAACCCCACCATACCCACCAACTTCATTTCACCCAAACAGATGGACCTTGCCTTTGTGGAGATTATGGGTGCTGCGGACGCGGTCACAGGCGGGGATTTTGACAGGCTTATGGTACCGTTCCGCTGCAACGCCACCGACATTGGGGAGCGCAAGGAGGTGGTTTTCCGCAACGGTCCGCTTAAGGATGCCATCCGTGCCTCCATGAGTTTTCCATTTGTATTCAAACCGCTCATACTTGACAGCTGTATCCTGTATGACGGCGGCATGATCAACAACTTTCCGACCCACATCATGGAGGCTGATTTCCATCCGGACTACACCATCGGTGTGATTGCCTCCAACATGTTCTCTTCCAACCCATCCGAAGAGGATCTGATCTCCATCATCTCCAGCATGATCACCGAACCAAACCGGATTGAAGCATGCCTTTACGGCAACGGCATCATTCTGAAGCCGCCTGTCCCCAACGACCTTGGGGTCACCGATTTCACAAACGGGATTTCGCTCATTGAAATCGGTTACCGATACACTCTGAACTACATTGACAGCATCCGCAAGGATGTCAGCCGTGTGACCATGCCCACAACAGTGACGGAAACAAGGGAAGCCTTCAGGAACAGCATACCGCCACTCTGTATCGGCGACTTGAAAATCAACGGACTCACCTCCTATCAGGAGCGTATCATCCGTCCAATCCTGCTGAAAGAAAATGAGGTCATTTCAATTGGGGAATTCAAAAAACGCTATTCCAAACTTATGCTTGAGGAGAAAATCGAAAGCATCTATCCCCATATTTCCTACGACACACTCAAAAAGAACTATGCCGTCCAGCTGGACATCAAAAAGAAAAAACCATTCAGTTTTAAGTTCGGTGGCCACATCTCCACCGGAACATACACCACCCTCTATTCCCAACTGATGTACCAAACTCTCGGCCTGCAATCCATCAGCACCGGCGTTGACGCTTATTTCGGACGCTACTACAACGCCGTGGTGGGTCTGCTACGGCTTGACTATTTCCAGCAGCCCCCATTCTATCAGCTGGTCAAGTTCGGCATACAGCGCTGGAACCATTTCAACGCAACCAACCGGCTGAAGTTCATTGGAGAGGAGGACACCTATTACCTGATAGAGAAAAACACCTTTTTCCACTACACCCTCGCCTTCCCCATCGGGCAGAAATCGCAATGGGAGACCGGTTTCACCCTTTTCCGGGAGAACAACAGCTATTTCCAGAACCGGAACATCTCCGCCACGGACACCAGCGACATCAACATTTTCAGAGGATATAAGTTCAACACCATTTACGAATACAACACCACCGATTTCATGTATTTCTCCACAAAGGGGACACACATCCAGGTGGAGGCCGCCTACCAGACCGGTTCGGAGACCAACCTGCCGGGCAACACCTCCCTCTCCCCCCTTGTGCTGGGCAACACCCACTCCTGGTTCACAATTAACGGCAAACTCTCCTCCACCTTGAAAATGATTGACCATTACCGGTTGGGTATATATGCGCATGTCGCTCTCTCCAACCAGCCGATGTTCGCCTCCTTCACTGCCACAAACCTGCATGCCAACACATTTGCACCGACACCGGAAAGCGACATCTCCTACCTGCCACAGTTCCGCAACCCCAATTTCGCCGCCATCGGTGTCAACAATGTGTTCACCATCTACAAGCAGTTCCAAGTGCGGATGGATGCCTACTACTACCAGCCCTTCTGCAAAGTGGACGAGACAGACAACAACATGGCCCGGCAACATAAAATCCTGTTGGAGGAATTCTCCCTGCTACTGTACGCCGCTCTGGCATATCCGACCAAAAGAGGCCCCATTGCGGTGTCGCTTTCTCTCTATCCGCAGAGCGGAAAAAACTACGTGGAGAGCCTGCTCAACATCAGTTTCGGCTATCTGCTATTTGAAAACAAAATATTTTAAACATCATGAGAATATCGAGGAACTTTCTTTTCACAAATCTGCTGCTGCTGCTTGGCCTGTCCGGAGCGGCTGTATGCACGGCACAGACGGGTCATTTCCGGGCTAACCTTAACTGCCTGACCTTTCACCTGCCGGATGACACCAGTTATTTGGAACTGCAATATCTTATTTATGGAGACGGACTGAATTACAAGGAGGTGGCCGATGGCAAATTCCAAGGAACTGTCAGGGCAGACCTGACCCTGAAGGCTATTGACGGCAGCATACCTTTGATAAACAAAACGTTCCATTTCATCACAGCAGAATATCCGGATAATCTGACAAGCAACAAACGCAATAACTACAACCTTTCACGCATACCGCTGCCATCAAAAAAATATGAGTTGTACCTCTGTCTCCGTGATGCGAACGACAGCAGCATCAGACCCATCTGCCACCAGACCACAATCGACCTGACCTTTGACCGCAACCGTGTCTCCGCCTCCAGCCTGCAACTGATCGGCGCATACTCTGAAGGGAGGGGCAACAGCATCTATTCAAAAAACGGCATCAGCCTGATCCCCTATTTCTCACAATATTTTCCAGCCCAAACGGACACTATCACCTTCATGTGGGAGATATATAACACCGACAAGGTGTTTCCGAAGGACAAGGCTGGCTGGATAGTCTCCAAAATCGTACCGGAACGGGACGAGGCCAATATGCTCATGGAAAAGCGTATGCGCTATTCAGACGGAGTGATACCCTCCCCCAGGCACATCCATTTCCTCTCCTTCCCCATTGACAGCCTGCCCTCCGGCAACTATTATCTGTGCAACACGCTCTATTCTCCAGACGGAACCCCATTGCTGCAGGACAGCTTTTTCTTCCAGCGGAGCAACCCCGCCCTCCGTTCCGCACCGGTGCCTGAGCAGGAAAGTCTTCCGATCGACACACTGAAACAGTTCATCGACTATCTTGTACCAATTGCCAAAAACGAGGAGATTGATTTTATCCGCAACATAAAAAAGGAGCAGGACTACCAGCTGCTGGCCGATTTCTTCCGCCACTTCTGGGAAAGAAGGAACCCGGAGGACCCTTGGGACGCCTGGTACCGATACTATGCTGATGTGAAAAGGGTGAACCACAACTACACCACATTGCGATTCAAGGGATACAAAACCGACCGGGGTTACTATTACCTGAAATATGGCGCCCCAAGCGACATAGAATACCATCCCATCGAAGACGGGCTCAACCCTTACGAGATATGGATTTACTACCAGCTGGACGGCCAGACTGATGTCTATTTCATTTTTGGCGATCTGGACCTGACCACCAAAAACTTCACCATGATCTGCAGCAACAAGAAGGATGAGGTTTTTGACCCGCGCTGGAAATTCCGGCTCAAGCCCAAAGATGCACGTCCCACCGACATAGAAATGACCGAATAATTATAAGAACAAAAAAATAACCTAAAACCGGATTAGACATGAACCTGTTTGTATCAATGATCATCCTTTTTGTGCTGGGTTACCTGCTGATTGCCCTCGAACATCCCATCAAAATCAACAAATCGGCAACCTCCCTGCTGCTTGCCTGCGTCCTGTGGGTCATCATGGCAGTTGGCGGCAAAGCGATTCTTTCCGACCCGACCGCCTTCCACCAGTTTCTGATTAACAACCCCGGAAGCAGCTATCTGGACTGGCTGATACACGGCCAACTGGTACACGCCCTGGGTGAAACCGCTGAAATCATCTTCTTCCTGCTTGGTGCCATGACAATTGTGGAACTGATTGACACCATGGGCGGATTCAAGGTGATCACCGACAAGCTGCAAACCACAAAAAAGGCCAAACTGCTCTGGCTTATTTGCCTGCTGGCCTTCTTCATGTCGGCCATTCTGGACAACATGACCACCGCCATCGTCATGGTGGCAGTGCTGCGCAAGCTTATCGGCAACAAAAAGGAGCGTTGGTATTTCGCCGGCATGGTGATTCTGGCCGCCAACGCGGGCGGCGCATGGTCCCCCATGGGTGATGTCACCACCATCATGCTCTGGGTGGCCGGCAAAGTCTCCGCCACAAACATCATTCTGGTCACCTTCCTCGCCAGCCTCACCTCAATTTTGGTGCCGCTGGTAATCATGTCCTTCTTCCTGAAAGGGAACGTGGAGCGTCCGGAGACAGAAGAGACTCACCTGAACGCAGAATATGTTCTGCCCCATTGGGAAAGCGTACTCTTTCTCTGCATGGGAGTCGGCCTGCTGATGTGCGTGCCGGTCTTCAAGACACTTACCCACCTTCCACCCTACCTCGGCATGTTGGGGGCTCTCGGCATACTATGGGTCACCTCCGAACTCATCCACCGCAATGTGGAGCATGGGGGGACAAACCATTACTCGATCAACGCCATCCTCTCCCGCGTTGATGTGACCAGCATCCTCTTCTTTTTGGGCATCCTGATGGCGGTAAGCGCACTGGCGACAGCCGGACACCTCACCGCACTATCGCAGACCCTTGACAAGCTGCCGATGCGGGAACCGGGAAAATACTATGTCATCAACCTGCTGATAGGAGTCTTCTCATCCGTCATTGACAATGTACCGCTGGTAGCTGCCAGCATGGGCATGTACGCATTTCCGATTGACCACTATTTTTGGGAAATGCTGGCCTATTGCGCCGGAACTGGCGGCAGTATCCTCATCATCGGCTCCGCCGCCGGTGTGGCGGTCATGGGAATGGAGAAGATCGACTTCATCTGGTACCTGAAACGCATCTCCTGGATCGCACTGATCGGCTACATGGCCGGTGCCGGTGTCTATATCCTGCAGAAAAACATCTTTCCGGAACAACTCGAGGAGCAAAAATCTGATGCCGTAAAGGTTAGGATGACACCGGTGGATATCCGAAACTATCTGACAGAAAACACCTTTTACATTGTAGAAAACAGGCCGAACCTTCCGGATGTCAAGGACAGCTCAATTGTACGCTTTTTCTGCATCGACAGGGAATCGCCCATCCCCTACTACGGCACCCACATCTCCACCTACTGCACACAGCGGGGGCAACTGGAGATCTACAACAAGAGCGTTGACCTCAACCGGGGAAAAATCATCATCAACAGCACAGTGGGCGACACCATGGCTCCAGTGCAGTACGGCAACCGCGAACTTGTGGTCACCCAAAGCGGACGGGTCTTTTTTGTGACCACCAACGGAGCATTCCCTCTTAACCGTATGAAAGAATGACAGAAGACTGGTCAGACCCGGAAGAATTGGAGGAAAAGGAAGAACTTGAAGCCAGCCTCCACCGTTTCCAGCAGATGGTGGAGCGGCAGGGGCACGCCTTTTTTGATGAAGATGAATACATCTACATCATTGACCATTTCATGGCCATTGAGGAGTTGGGAATGGCTGAAAAAGCCATCGTACAATCACTTGAACGGTATCCGGACAACGTGGCGCTCCAACTTCGGCAAGTTGGGCTGCTTTCCGCACGACAGCATACGGATGCAGCCCTGCGTAACCTGAGGAGGATTGACGCAGCCCATCCGGAAGCGGATGCCTTCAGCCTGTACGAGGAGGCGGTTCTATACCTGGATCTGCAGCAGTGGGAGGAGGCGGAAGCCAAATTCAACGCAGTGCTTGCAATGCCCAAATCAGAAAGGGACGAGGTGCTGCAGGATCCCAATTTCTACAACGACCTTTCCGAACTATATGAGACCCGTGGCAAGCTGCTGATGGCTGTCACCGCAAAAATGGAGGCCATCCGGAAAAAGAGTGCTGACCCGGCCGACCTTAACGAGCTGATCCGGCAAATCACGGAGACAGGACAGACCGGCTCCGCCATCAACTTTTTCACATCACGCACCGATGAACATCCGCTGTCCGCCCCCGACTGGTTTTGTCTGGGAAAGCTGCAAATGGAGGCGGAACAATACAACGAGGCAATGGCATCGCTGCACAATGTGCAGGCCCTCTGTGGCGAAAACACAGAGGCGACGGCCGAAATCGCCGCCATCCAGATACTGACCGGAGCAAGGCAAAACGGAGAGGCGGAACTGGACCTTTATCTGGACCAAAACCGATGCAGCCGGAACGAAAGGCTCCGCTGGTATGACCAGGTGGCACAATATGCCTATGACCGGTCGCAGTTCACCCTCTGTACCCGCTTTTGTCAGAAAGCCATAGACACCCAAAGTGATGACATATACGGATACCTGCTGATGGCTTTGGCATTGGGAGAATCGGAAAAATATGAACAGGGACTGCAAGTGCTGGAAAAAGCACTGCAATTCAACCCGGACCATTTTGACGCACAACTACTCGCTGGCGAATACCTTATGCGGACAGGCCGCATGGAAGAGGCCGGTGACATGCTCCGGAACTGCTGTGTGCGCTTTCCGGAAGAGGACAGGGCATGGTTCTGCTACACCATTTATCTGGTGCAATGCGGATATATTGACGAAGCGATCAACCTGCTGAACCATGCGGTAGCGTCCAGAAACAATCCGCAATTCATCTACCGGCTCTCCAACTGCTATTTCATGAAAGGGGAAAACCAGCTGGGCCGTTTTTACCTGAACATGGCCTATGCGGAGGATCCGGAAGGGCTGGATGATTTTCTACATTTTGATGAGAATCTGCTTAATCACCCTGAAATTCTCTCTTTTTTAAACGAAATAAAATTTTACGACTGATATGAAAAAACTACTGATGATCTATTTGAAAGGGGTCGCCATGGGCGCCTCCGATGTGGTTCCGGGTGTTTCCGGTGGAACCATAGCCTTCATCACAGGCATTTACGAACGTCTGATCAATGCCATCAAAAGCATTAACGGAAGCAATCTGAAACTATTTTTTACCGGCCATATCAAGGAGTGCTGGAAAAACATCGACGGGAACTTCCTGGTCTGTCTGATTGCGGGCATTGCCACCAGCTTTCTCTCCCTGGCCAAACTCATCACATGGCTTATCGCAACCTATCCGACCTTTGTATGGGCTTTCTTTTTCGGACTGATCATCGCCTCCACACTGTTTATCGGAAAAAAAGTGAAATGGGATTGGAAAACTGTGCTGGCATTCCTGCTGTTCGCCATCATCTCCTTTTTCATCACCTCCCCCGGCAATGCTCCGCTGAACCAGAACAACGCACTTTGGTACATATTCCTCTGCGGTGCTGTCGCCATCTGCGCCATGATCCTGCCTGGCATTTCCGGCAGTTTCATCCTGCTGCTGCTGGGAAGCTATTTCTACATGATGGATGCTCTTTCAACACTCCAGTTCACCGTGATTCTGGTATTTATGGCAGGGGCTCTCATCGGCATACTGTCGTTCGCCAACCTGCTTTCCTGGCTCTTCAAACATTTTGAAATGATGACACTGGCGGCCCTCACCGGATTCATGTTCGGTTCACTTAACAAGGTCTGGCCGTGGAAGGAGACACTCACAACATATCTGGACAAGCATGGGGTGAAGACACCGCTGACCCAAAGGAACATCCTGCCAGCCATGGACGGTTCGCTGGTTATCGCACTGCTGCTGATTGCCGTGGGAATAATTCTGGTCATCGGACTTGAAAAGGTGGCCGACCGCAAAAACAAGGCAGCGGCCTGATGCGGCAGTTCGGACTGATTGGTTATCCGGTGGCGCACAGCCTTTCACCGGAATATTTTTCCCGGAAATGGGAAAGCGAAGGAATACGGGACTGCGTTTACAGGCTCTTCCCGCTCCATTCCATGCGCGAACTTCCGGAGCTGCTGCTGGAAAACCAAGGGCTGCTTGGACTCAATGTAACCTCCCCCTTCAAGCAGGAGGCGCTTTCTCTCGCTGACGAAGCGGACGAAACAGCCATGCGGATCGGAAGCGCAAACGTGCTTTCCATTGACAACCGGCAGCGCATTACCGCATTCAACACAGACCATATCGGATTTGACCGGATTTTGGAACAAATAAGGCCTCTGCCTGAGGCTGCCCTTATATGCGGGAGCGGCGGTGCCGCAAAAGCTGTCAGGTACAGTCTGGAACGGCACGGTGTCAGAACCACCGTCGTTTCACGGCACAGCGGAGCGGACCGGATCTGCTATGACGCGACAGACATCAACATTATGCAACAGCACACGCTGATTGTGAACGCCACACCGCTCGGAATGGGGAGCCTAATCGGGGAATGCCCGCCACTGCCCTACCACACCCTCACTCCAAACCACATTCTGGCCGACCTTAACTACCGTCCCGCCGAAACAATGTTCCTAAAAAAAGGGAAGGAAATGGGCTGCAGATGCCTTAACGGCCTCGTCATGCTGCACGGACAGGCGGATGCGGCCTGGGAGATATGGAAAAAAGCGACAAAAACATTTGAGATTCATATATAAATAATGCGTACTTTTGCAGTTTGTAATTTTTTGAAATAACTACATGGAAATCATTATTATACTTTTATTAATCCTCTTCAACGGCATCCTTTCGCTGACAGAAACCGCCCTGACAGCCTCACGCCGGCTGAAAATGGAGACTTTGGACAAACAGGAAAAGCCCTCCACACGCAGGGCTCTCTCCCTTATGGAGAAACCGCTCCATTCTCTTTCCGCCATCCAGATCGGCATCACCCTGATCGGTATCCTGACCGGCGTCTACAGCGGTGACACAGTGGCCAGACAATTGGAACATGTTTTCGCAAACCATCCAACCATTATGCCTTATGCCGGAGCAATTGCCAAAACACTGGTTGTCCTGGCCATCACATATCTGACCATTGTGTTCGGCGAACTGCTCCCCAAGCGTATCGCCATGACCCGTCCGGAGAAGATTCTCCGTGCCATGAGCAAATTCCTCCAGACATTGGACAAGATTTGCACCCCCTTCAGCTGGCTGCTCAGCAAAAGTGTGGATCTGGTGTTGAAATTATTTGGTGTAAAAGAGAAAAAGGAGAGCGGAATCACCGAAGAGGAGATTCTGGCCGCCATTGAAAAGGGCACCAACGAAGGGGAGATTCAGGAGGTGGAACAGGACATTGTGGAACGGGTGTTCGACTTGGGCGACCGCGACATCGAATCGATGATGACCTACCGGAACGAACTGGTCTGCATTGACATAAACGATGACAAGCAGCAGGTGCTGAAAACAATGCTGGAAGACATGCACAGCTTTTATCCCGTCATTGACGAGAGTCTTGACAACCTGCAAGGGGTTATCGCCCTCCCCGACCTCATTGCTAGCCTGCAGCAGGAGCACTTTGACATCAGGCCCCACATCCATGAGGCCCAATATTTCCCGGAATCCTCCACTGCCTACAATGTGCTGGAGCGCTTTAGGACCAGCAAACAGTATTACGGCTTTGTGATGGATGAATTCGGGCTGATTCAGGGCATGGTGACCGCAATAGACTTCACGGAGGCGCTCATTGGAAAAATCAGTGCCGTCAAGGCGGACGAGGAGACTATCATCCAACAGGATGATGAGACCTGGATTGTTGACGGACAATATCCGTTCTACGATTTTCTTGCACATTTCGAACAGGAGGACATCTTTCCAGAAAACGACTACAACACTCTTAGCGGCCTTCTGCTGGAGATGGCACAACACATCCCGACCGAAGGCGAGCACATCCTATGGCAGGATTTCAACTTTGAGATTTCAAAAATGGATGGCGCACGCATTGACAAAGTTATTGTCAAACGCAACAACACACATTCCACCGATGAACAGCCTTGAGCGGGACAACATCTTTTTTCAGGCCGAAGCGGTAGCCTGGCTGCGCCACCGGATGCAGCTCCAACCGGACTGGTTCCTGCTCTGCGATACAAACACCCGCCTGCACTGCCTGCCGCTGTTTGAAACACTGTTCGGAACAGTTACCAATTCGCGTCTTATAGTCATGCCTGCAGGTGAAGCCCACAAGCAGCTGGAAACCGCCGAGGCAATATGGCGGCAGCTGCAACTTTCAGGCGCACGTAGGGACAGCCTGCTGATGAATCTCGGCGGAGGCGTTGTCTGCGACCTTGGCGGCTTTGCAGCAGCCACATGGAAGCGGGGAATCCCCTTTATCCATATACCCACCTCACTCATGGCACAGACCGATGCGGCCATCGGTGGAAAATGCGCGCTCAATTTCGGCGGCATCAAAAACCAGATCGGACTTATTCGACAGCCCGAAGCTGTCTGCATCCTACCCGATTTCCTGAAAAGCCTTCCGCAACAGGAAATCCATGCCGGCTTCGCTGAAATGCTGAAACATGGCATAATTGCAGATGCTGACCTTTTCCGCACGCTGCGGCAGGAAGACAGCCGCATACCCCCCGACATTGTTCAGATCAGACGTTCGGTTGAAATAAAGATGTCTTTTGTCCGACAGGACGAAGAAGACAGGGATGTCCGCAAGGCACTGAATTTCGGACACAGTGTCGGTCATTTGCTGGAGGCACTGGCCGGAGGCAGCCTAAGCCACGGCAAAGCAGTGGCATACGGGATGCGGGCGGAGGCGAACATCGCATGGAGACAGGGACTGCTCAACACCAGTGATTGGGAGGAAATCACACAATGCATCCAGCAGCACTATGGAGACACTCCTGCCATCACATGCAGCCGGGAAGAGATGGTCCGACTGCTTTCCGCAGACAAAAAAAACGATGCCGCCTCTCTGAATTTCAGCCTGCCCACCGCCATCGGACAGGTACGGACAAACTGTCCTGTCTCCTTTGACGAGGTGTGGGTGACACTGCATTCATAAACCAAAGTCACAGGACGTTTTCAATGTTTTTTTCGTATTAGAAAAAAGCCGAGATACCTACGCAACACCTTCCGTATCAAGGCAGGGACAAGCCCCTCCTTCTCATATAGCGACAATTGGTGGTCGGAAAAGTAGCGGACAAAATGTGGATAATCCTTCACATTGCGCAGCCAGAACTGATAGAACGGCTTGTGGAACAGCAGCATGATACGTGACACGGAACGGATGTCCTGTTGCACTGGCCGGATGCGCCTAAGGTATTCCCCGGCAGGAGCCTCCGGATGCGCCAGCACAGACTCTGCCGCCTGCACACCGGAATAAAGCGACCAGTAGAGACCCTCACCGGTAAGCGGATCGGCAAAACCGGCCGCATCCCCAACAAAAAGCAGGGATTTGCCATACACTGGCTTTTTCAGGAAACCGCCGCCCGGAACAAAAGCACCTTTCAGCTGATAGTTTTCCAAATTACGAACACCAATGCCTTTCAAATAACTGGTGAAAACCCGCTTGTAATCCGTAGCGGCGTTCTCCTTGCTGCAGATGCCGATGCAGTAGCCGTCACGTTTCGGAAAGACCCAGGCATAGACAATGTTTGGGAGGTCAAAATAGATGCCGATACCATCAAAACCGAAATCCTCCTTACGTACAAGGATTTCAAGACAGAAAAGTCTTTTCCCGTAGCGCATTCCCAGCCTGTTCCGCATCCAGCTGTTGGCACCGTCCGCCGCAATCAGAGTGTCGTAGGTCAGCATTTCTCCCGAACGGAGGTGCAGCCGCTTCTGCTCCGGATCGAAGGAAATGATTTGCTCCCCTTCCATCATCCGTCCGCCAGCCACCTTAAAGTGACTGACCAGATAATTGTCATAGACCTCCCTGTGAATCAAATCAAATGGAACGCCAATCTCCACATCTGAGGCAACAGCGTACCTGTTGAAAAGCCTCAATCTCCTGTGCCGGTCAGCGGCAACTGCCTGCAGGATTTCCTCTTCAGTACGCTGTTCGAGCAACGAGACCAAGAGATTCCTGGTCTTCTGTGTCAGCAGGCCGCCACAAAGTTTAGGACGAGGAAAAACGGCGCGGTCAACCACACAGCAGTCAGCACCGGCCTTTTGGAGCCGGATTGCAGCGCCCATGCCCGCAGGACCCCCACCGATAATCAGTACGGGAAAATGCATGTTTACCGGTTGTTTTGATGTTTCTTTGCCTTCCAATAATCCGCCCCGCTGATGCCCAGTTCATCCGGATCGAAATATGGATCTTTTCCGGACTTCTGCTGCCGTTCGTACATCCGTAACGCCTTGACCGGCTTTCCGGAAAGTAGCAGGATGGCGATGATGTTGATCCAGGCCATGGCACCCACGCCGATATCACCAAGAGACCACACCGCCTTGGCCTCCTTCAGCGAACCGAAAAAGACCGATGCAACCACAGAGAAACGCAGCACCCAGAGCGCCATTTTCTCCCTGCGTCCCTTCCCCAACAGATAGACCAGGCTGGTTTCTGCATAATAATAATAGGCCATGATAGTGGTGAAGGCGAAAAAAAGCAAAGCCACAGAAATCAGAATACCAGCCGCAGAAGGGCCGATCAAGGTGCTGACAGCGGCTGTGGTGTATCCTACACCGGGTTCCCCCAGCCCCTCCACTGCAGCGCTGCAAAGAAGCTGGCCGTTACCGTCAACCACCTGATAAGTATGGGTGGCAAGAATCATTACTGCCGTTGCGGTGCATACCAACAATGTATCCACATAGACTGAAAAGGCCTGCACCAGCCCCTGCCGGACCGGATGGCTCACCTTGGCAGCACCCGCCACAATGGCACCGGTACCCTGCCCAGCCTCATTGGAATAGATGCCGCGTTTGACCCCCCAAGCCACCGCACTGCCCAGAATACCCCCAAAGAGTTCATGAGCGCCAATGGCGGAACGGAACATGTCCGCCAGCGCTCCCGGCACCGCCGAAGCGTTAAAGGCCAGAATAACCAAGGAAAGCAGCACATAGAGGATGGCCATAAATGGGGCCACCACCGCCGCCACACTGGCAATCCGCTTTACGCCACCAATCACCACCAGTGCAATCAGCAGCGCAACCCCCGCCCCAATAATTGCAGGCGGCAAATGGAAGGTTCCGGCAAATGAAAGCGCAATGCCGTTGGACTGCACCGGAGGCATGAACAGACCGCAGGCCAGCAGGGCGCAACAGGCAAACAGGATGGCAAACGGCTTGCTATGCAATCCCTTTTCAATATAATAGGAAGGACCACCACGGAACTGTCCGGCATGTTCCTCTTTGTAAATCTGTGACAATGTTGCCTCCGCATAGGCGGATCCGGCTCCAAGGAAAGCAATGATCCACATCCAGACAATGGCACCTGGACCGCCATAACCGATGGCCGTGGCCACCCCGACAATGTTACCGGTCCCCACCCTTCCGGAAAGCGCAACGGCAAAGGCCTGAAAGGAGGAAATACCCACCTTTTGGGATTTGTCTGTATGGAAAAGCAGGCGGAACATCTCACCGAAATGGCGGATCTGCACGAATCTGGTACGGATGGAAAAATAGAGGCCGGCACCGAGACACAGCACCACCAGGGCGGGACTCCACACCCAACCTACCACCCTTTCCACAACTACGGAAAAATCGAACATAAAGGTGGAGCTGGAGGGAGTCGAACCCTCGTCCAAACACGCTGCAAAAACGCTTTCTACATGCTTATCCTTGGATTGGTTTTCGTCCGGAGGATGGTACAAGGCTATACCGGCGACCGGCTTATCCTCTAAGATTTCGGCAACGGCGCGAGGCCGCCGTCACCTATCTTCCCCTTTCCGATGCCTCGGTCCGGACGTCGGGAAGAGAGACTTCCGGGGAGACAGCTTCGTGCGTTAGCTATGGCTAGGCAGCGAGAGCAAAGTTGTTGTTTTCGCCATTTATTTGGCATGAAAGTTGGCTGTTACGGAACCTGCTTACAACGTCCGGCATGCTTACATTCCCACATACGAGCTGTCAAAACCAAGCAGCCCCTTTGCGAAAAACGCGGCTGCAAAAGTAGTTAAAATATCAATACGGCAGCAGGAGTTTTTCAAAAAAATCTGCTGCAACTGGAATGACGGCGTCAGGGAAGTCAAAATCGGGATGGTGCAGTTCAGGCTGACACTCACCGCTCCCTATGCCGAAAAAGGCTCCGGGATACCGCATCAGATAGTCGGCGAAATCCTCCGACCAGCGGAACGGATGCTCAGCCATGACAAAGTCCAGACCTGCATTTTGTGCCTTTCCAACCAGCTTATCCACCTGCGCATCATGGTTTTCGGTCGCATTAAATGGTTCACGCCATTCCATGTTGAAGCCAAGCCCGTAACGTCCGGCAATGCTCCGCACCAACGCCGGCACCTCCTCCTTCAGAGCCGCCATGCTATGGTTGGTATAGGCACGGAGCGTGAACATCACATACGCCTCCCCTGCCGAAGTGCCGAAGGCCTCCTTTCCCAGACGCACCGCAATCAGCGTCGCCTGCCTGAAACCGTCACCGTCAAGGTCGGGAGAGGTGTTCAAAGCCAGAACACTGCGGATTATTTCCGAAACCGCAAGGCCAGGGTTCACGCCCATTTCCGGAAAGGCGGCATGGGTCTCCCTGCCCTGCAGATGCAGCACCATCCCCACCGACGCGGCGGCGAATGTCCCGTAACGGAAAACCAGCTGCCCCAGAGGAAAACCCGGAAGGTTGTGCAACCCATAAAAAGCTGAAATCCTATATTTCTGCAGCACACCGGAATCCAATATTCTCCGGCTGCCCTCACCCGTCTCCTCCGCCGGCTGGAAAACCAGCACCGCCGTACATGGAAGTGCCCCTGAACCCATCCGTTCAGAAAGTTTTTCCGCAAGCCGCAGCAGAATGGCTGTATGGCCGTCATGGCCGCACTTGTGCGACACGCCCTGCAACTCCGAGGCATACGGCAAGGGCAGTGTCTCGCAAATGGGCAGCGCATCGATATCGGCACGGAAGGCTACAGCATCCGCACCGGCATCCCCGAAAACCGCCACCAGACCGTAACCGCCGACATGCTCATGCAGGACGGTCGGATGCAGTTTGCGCAAAAAGGCCGCTATGGCATCATGGGTGTCCTTTTCATGCCCGGAAAGTTCCGGATGCGCGTGCAGATGATGCCGGAAACTTATGATATCGCCAATCATGACAAATCAATAGGCACGGGCGAACAGAACCCTCTGGTGGGAAGGCCGTCCGGAATAGACGCAGCGTCCCTCCTCCTGAGGATTGTCAAACGGAATGCAGCGGATAGTGGCCTTTGTAAGCTCCTTGATCTTCTCCTCGGTCTCCGCCGTGCCGTCCCAGTGGCAATAGAGGAATCCGCCCTTTTCAATCTGCTCCTGGAACTCCTCCCATGTATCCACACGGTGAATGCTTGCGTCGCGGAAGGCTTTGGCCTTCACAAACATGTTCTGCTGGATCTTGTCCATAAGGGCAACCGTCTCATCCACGGCAGAATCAGTATCAACCAGCCATTTTTCCAGAGTGTCGCGGCGGAACAGCTCCACCTTGCCCTGCTCCAGATCGCGTGCACCGACAGTAATCCTTACAGGCACGCCCTGCAACTCGTATTCATGGAACTTCCAGCCGGAGCGGTATTCCTCGCGGTTGTCAAACTTGACAGTGATGTCCCTTTCCAAAAGCGCACCTTTAATCCGTTCGGCCACCTCCGACACCTGCGCCAGCTGCTCGTCGTTGCGGTATATCGGGATTATCACCACCTGCAGCGGGGCTATTTTCGGCGGAAGCACCAGCCCGTTGTTGTCGGAATGGGTCATTATGAGGCCGCCTATCAGACGTGTGGAGACACCCCATGAGGTTGCCCAGACATATTCCAGTTTGTTCTCCTTGTTCAGGAACTGCACGTCAAAGGCCTTGGCGAAATTCTGCCCGAGAAAATGGGAGGTGCCGGCCTGCAGCGCCTTGCCGTCCTGCATCAGAGCCTCGATGCAGTAGGTGTCCTCAGCACCTGCAAAACGCTCGGTCTCAGTCTTGCGGCCGCGAATCACCGGCATCGCCATGTACTTTTCGGCAAACTCCGCATATACATTAATCATTTTTTCCGTCTCCTCCAGCGCCTCCTCGCGCGTCTGATGGGCGGTATGCCCCTCCTGCCAGAGGAATTCGGCGGTCCGGAGGAAAAGGCGCGTCCGCATCTCCCAACGCATCACATTGGCCCATTGGTTTATAAGCAGCGGAAGGTCACGGTAGGAATGAATCCAGTTCTTGTAGGTGCTCCAGATGATTGTCTCCGAGGTGGGGCGGACAATCAGCTCCTCCTCCAGCTTCGCCTCCGGATCGACCACAACGCCGTGGGTCTCCGGATCGGCCTTGAGCCTGTAATGTGTCACCACAGCGCACTCCTTGGCAAAACCCTCCACGTGATGCGCCTCCCTGCTCAGATAGGATTTTGGAATCAGCAGCGGAAAATATGCGTTGACATGTCCTGTCCTCTTGAACATGCGGTCCAGCACATGCTGCATGTTTTCCCACAAAGTGTAGCCGTAAGGTTTGATGACCATGCATCCTCTGACCGAAGAGTTTTCAGCTAATCCGGCGTTGATTACCAAATCGTTATACCATTGAGAATAATTCTCTTCCCTTGTTGTTAACTGTTCTGCCATTTTTTTGGTATGATTTTTGAAATCTATGTTATTAAAATTATTATCTTTGCAAAATTTTTCCAAAGCCCCGAAAAGCCACGGAAACAAAATGCAAAAGTATAAAAAAAACAAACACCATAAATTGGAAAGGAGCAAAACAATGAAAGATTTAGCCAAATGGGCACTCCCAATCATGCTGGTCTGCACAACGTCCTGCACGACCATGAACACGTTTGTGGATGACGGTTACTACAATGCGTCCTACCGTCAGAAGGATATGGCTGACGCCGCAGCAGCCAAAGCAGCAGCTGCCGCTGCAAGGGCCGAGGCAGCCGCTGCCAAGGCGGAAGCGGAAGCCGCCAAGTTGGAGGCACAAAACCAGTATGCCACCTCCACTGCGGAGAACCGGCAGCCGGACTACACAACCACCGAAACCCAAAACGGCACCACCATTGTCAACAACTACTACTTTGACATGGACGACTACTACGACTACGCCTACAGCGCACGTCTCCGCCGTTTCTACTCCCCATGCTGCTACGGCTGGGGCTATTATGACCCATGGTTCACCAACGGATACTGGTACTCCCGCTATCCGGGAGACTGGGGCGTCAGCGTCTACCTGGGATACTCCTTCTGGTGGGATTCCTGGTACTACCGCCCCTACTATTACCACCCGCACTACGTGCACCACGGCTTCCACTGGGGATACTACGACCCTTACCACTACTACCGCCCCTACCACCACTACTACGGTTTCGGCAACGCATACCGTCAGGGCTACAGGGACGGCTACCGCGATGCCAAGCATAACAGCAGATACAATAACAACAGGTACCATAACAACTATGCTGACCACTACTATAACAGCTACGATGACAACCGCACCTTCGGATACGCCCACCGCAACAGTGTGCAAGGCAGCGGCGCATCGGTCAAAAATGCGCAAAGCGTAAGACAGAATGTTGCCAGCACAGGCGGTTACAGCAACTCGCCCAGCAAGGCTTCGGAAACATCATTCGCAGAACGCTACCAGCAGTCGGTGCGCAACGCCTCCGTCCATTCCTCCGCGACCGGCAGCAACAGCGGCCGGACGGCATCCGGAAACAGCGGCCAATCCACCAGCGTGCGGAACAACCCTGCCGTTTCCCAACAGCCCACCAATGCGGGACAGACTTCCGTGCGGGCCAACAACCAGACCGTTGCCCCCAGCTCCAATGCCACCCCTTCCGGGAACAGCACCGTTCGGAGCAACAATAACAACACTGTCACCAACCAACCGGCCAACGGCAGCGTGCGGAACAATGGCAATGCGGTCAACCGGGATGCCGTCAACAACAACAGGCAGCAGCAGACGACAGTCTCCGTAAGAAACAACCGTGTCAATGCGACAGAGCAGGCCACCGGAAACACACCGGCCGTCTCCAATTCCTCACAGAACAGCCGCAGCAACAGCACTCCTGCCAACAACAGCTCCGTGAGGCAGAGCACGCCTGCAACCAACAGCAGTGTGCGTCAGAGCACACCCGCCAACAACAGCAGCGTGAGGCAAAGCACTCCTGCCAACAACAACTCTGTACGGCAGAGCACACCTGCAAACAACAATTCGGTGCGGCAGAGCACTCCAACTAACAACAGTGTGCGGCAGAGCACACCCGTCCGTAGCAGCAGCACACCGTCAAGTTCCAGCAGCCGCCCAAGCTCCAGCTCCTCATCCTCCGTGCGAAGCGGCGGGTTCAGCGGAGGCGGCAGCAGCCACAGCAGCGGCGGCGGTGGCAGTGTGAGAGGACACCGCTAACAGACCATATCTTCTAATAATATAATATGTATCTTGAAACAAAAATAAATAACATACCATGAAAAGGAACAGAATCATAATCGCCACATTGCTTTTCAGTTGTGCCGTGGCTGCAAATGCCCAGAATGACAGGGACGCCTTCCGCTACTCCATGCTGACCCCGACGGGTACGGCACGCAACACCGCCCTGGGCGGCTCAATGGGTGCGTTTGGTGCAGATTTCTCAACCGCCTCAACCAATCCGGCGGCATTGGGAACCTACAACCGCAGCGAATTCTCCATCTCCCCCTCGCTCTATTTCGGAAGCACGAAGATAGAATACAACGGGGAAACATATAAGGACTACAAACCAAACTTCAACCTTGGCAACATCGGCGTGGTGCTGACCATACCGAACGACAACGAAAGCGCAAACTGGAAGGCCGTTCAGATTTCAACCGGCATAAACCGTATGGGCAACTTCAACACCTATGGCTACGGCTGCGGCCCCAACATGAACGGGACCTCCTTTATCGACTACGTCGCCGCCGATGCCAACGACAAGGACATCTACACAGATGCAAGCGGACAATTCACCAACGGCAGCTATCTGGGTTACCTGGCCTGGAGCGGAGGACTTCTTGGATTGGATGCAAATAACAACTTCATCTCAAAAATCAGCCAGAACAGTCTGATGCAGGAAAAATCAATCCAACAGAAAGGCTCCATGAACGAATATGTCTTCTCGATAAGCGGGAACTGGATGGACAAGCTGTTTGTCGGTGCAACACTCGGAATCCCCTATTACAGCTATGTGGAGAGTTATACATACGTTGAAACCAACACCAACCGCAACGAACCCTTCCAATCCATGACATATCAGAACTACATCCATTCCGAAGGGTCCGGCATCAATTTCAAAGCCGGTATGCTCTACCAGCCATTCAACTTCCTGCGTCTCGGCTTTGCGATGCACACCCCTACCTATTATGGCGTGGAGGAGGAATACGACAGCCGTTTCACGAGTCATTTCGACACACTGTCCGTTGACAAGCTTGCCTCAAACGGCGAGTTCGAATACTCCATCAACACCCCGTACCGCGTGCTGGCAAACGCCGCCTTCATCTTCGGAAACTTCGGCTTCATCAATGTGGATTATGAAATGGCCGACTATTCAATCATGCGGCTCCGTTCCGACAGCTACTCATTCCGGACCGAAAACAACTCCATTATGCAAATGTACCGTACCGGACACACCGTGAGGATTGGTGGCGAACTCAATCTGTCACCGATGGCATTGCGGGCCGGTTACGCATACATGAGCAACCCGTTTGCAGCCAACACGGGACGGGATGCCAGCCATCACGTGATTTCAGCAGGTCTGGGATTCCGCAGCACCTCTAACTACATCGACATAGCCTTCCAGCATGTCACCAACACCGACAAGGATGTCTTCTATGAAAAATCCGCATACAGCTATAATGTGGACAATATCAGCAACAGCGTGGTCGTTACCGCCGGCTGGAAATTTTAACTAAAAAAAAATAAGCACAAAATGAAAAAGTTAGCAATTATCAGCCTTATGGCCGCCTGCTGCCTTATGAATGGCACGAGCATGGCACAGAAAAACAAGGCATTCACCGGATCGGTCAAATTTGAAATCAAGTATGAGGGCGATTTTGAGCCGCAACAACTGGCCAACGCACCCCGTGAGAAGGAGCAGCTGATTTCCGGAAATTTCACCAAAACAACGCGGAACTTGGGAGGTGCCTTCCTGCACGAGATTGACATGGTGGACTCGATTGTCCGGTTGTGGGATCTCCCGAATGAAAAAT
>JAEEGH010008684.1_pt1 | contig 23919 bp, 20 predicted proteins | sample 9134181 | NCBI WGS metagenome assembly JAEEGH01 (sample SAMN16246544, study PRJNA631951) | gut metagenome | biome: gut microbiome; feature: rumen; material: DP-attached | host: Bos | place: Iran: Karaj | collected 2018-10
CGGCGGCGTTGCGTTGGCAGGCCGACAGCATCGGCACGAGGGTGTCGATGGTGGGTATCATGTCGATGAGCTCGTCAAGGAGAATGTCGAGTAGGTGGAAGTCGACGGCCACAAAGAGGTTGTTAGGCCGTGGACTCTCATACACCGCCGTCAGCTGCATTGTGGCAGCCTTGCAGACGAAGCCTATCTGGTCGAGGACGGCCTTACCATTGTTGACCGTGACGGCACCGGCCACGTCGTTGAGGTCGTTGCCGAAGGCCACACTGCGCTTGATATGCGTGTGGAGCGTGATGTCGACGTCGCGGGGCACTATGAAGGGGTTGGCCTCTGCAGGCACGTTGTCTTCCTGCCGCATCTGCTCGAGGGTGTCGGCGTCGGTACCCATGCCGCTGATGAGCGAGAGGAGTTGGTCGACGTCGGCGTAGCCCGAGGTAAAGTTGAGGTCGCCTTTGAGCACCTTCTTGTGGTCTATCCAGCCCTCTACATTCTCCACGTCGCCGTAGAGGTTGAAGTCGGAGTGGGCTAGCTTTACTTCGACTGACTTGATATTGCACACGTCGGGCTTGTATGCGACCGCCAGCTGCGAGAGTCGTACGGCATCGGGCAACTCGGGCATGTAAAGAACAGCACCGTGGAGGTCGATATCGACATCGGGGTTGTACTGGCGGATGATGTTCTGCTGGGTGGAGTCGAGTCGAGCCGAGCCTTTGAGCTTCAAGCCTTCGAGCGAGACCATCATATACTCCTCCCCCTTCGCGTTGCTCAGGTCCCCCTCCCCTACATTAGGGGAGGAGTTTTTGATGTTGGCCTCCGCATCGCCAATCTTGATGTCGAAGGCGGCGGCGAGTTGCTCCTTGGTCACGTCGTTGAGACCAATGTTGAGGTTTGGGTTGTCTATCCTTGCGTCGATGTTGCCCAATGCCAGGTTGAGTTTGGGACCGGCAACCCTCACGTCGGCCATCTTGCCCTTGTGCTCCGTGGCCGGCAGCTGCAGGGCTACATTAAGCGATGGGGCGACAGCGTGGATGCTGTCGTATGTCACGTCGAGCCTGCGGAGAGCTATCTTGGCGTCGGCGTTGAGCTTATTGAGGTCGAGCGGGTCGAGGTCGCTGACGCGAAACTTGGCGTTGAGGGCCACCTCCGCATTTCCGTTGGCCTCTCGCAGCGAGCTGTCATTCAATATCGGAATGAGGTCTTCCAGTGGTAGCGCGGCCATAAGGCTGGCGTCGATGAGCAGGTCTCCCAGCAGGTCGTCTACCCTTCCGATAACCTTCACGTCGGTTCCTTGTGTATGCGCCTTCAGGCTTTTCACCACGGCGCTACTCACCCCACCATCACTCAGGTCGAGGTCGGCGGCCAGGTCGGCGTTTATCTTGTTTACCTTATAAGGCACCGCCGAGGGCATAAAGAAGCGGCCGTCGGCCAACTGGGCCTGTGCCGCTATCAGCGGCATCGTGCTGTCGGTGAGGCTGCCCTTTGCGGTAGCCTGCAAGGCTACCTTGGCGTCGAGGTCCATTCCCTTCTTCCAGGTGACATATTTCTTCGGCAACTTCTCCAGCAGTTCGGCTGCCTGCCACTGTCCGTCGGTCTCCACGGCCACATCGACCCACATAGGGTCGAGTTGCACGTCGCCCTTAAGTTTGAGTGCATAATCGTCGAGCTTCACACGACTGTCGCCGAGGTTGACGGTCATATCCTTCAGGTTGGCGTCGAAAGGAATCTCCAATGTCAGCAGGTCGTTCCTCGAGGCATAGAGGTCGTCGCTCACCATCTCGGTGCCGCCAGTCATGAAGCGACCATCTTCGAGGTTCAGCTTCATCTTGCCAGCCACCTGTTCCATATTACCCTTGGCCTTGAGGGCCAGCTTGAGGTATTCGGCCAGTGCCGACATTGTCGTGTCGCCAATGCTGTCGGTGGTCTGCAGGTTGATAATGTCGGCCTTGAGGTCGATGTCGGCGTCGACAAGACCTTCCTGCAGACGGCCCTTCACTTCCAAGCCCATACCGTTTACCGTGGCGTCCAGACCGTCCTTAAGGTCGAGCAGACCAGCGTTGAGGTTTGTGATTTTCACCTTGCGGAGGTCAATCTCCGGCAGGCTGTCGAGCGAGAAAGGCGTGCTCGTGGTGTCCTCATCCTCCGACTTGGGGAATATGTCGAAGTTCGAGTTACCCTCCTTGTCGATATAGAGGTTGGCGGCCACCTCGTCGAGCAGCACTTGGTGCACCACCACGGCGCCCTCCTTGAGGAATTTCTTCACATCGACACCCACGGTGAGGCTGCCTACATAGGCCACCACCTCGCCGCCAGGTGCTCCCTCCATGGGGTTGATTACATATACGTCGCTCACCTTCAGACCAGCGTCGGGGAAGGTCTTAAAGAGAGTCAGGTCCACTTCGCCGAATTTGGTCTCGCACAATACATAGTCGCCAGCCAGACGGTTCACTATCTTCGTCAGTTGTTTGGGACTAAAAATCAGATAGAGGCCTATACACACAACAAGCAGCACCACTCCCAGCAGCGAGCCCAGCGATATCAATGCTATCTTCCAACCTTTCTTCATTCCACTCTCCTCAGCTTATAGGTTCCTATCTCCTCCTCGCGCTCCATCTCCGAAGCGCTGATGGCGGTGATGGTGTAGGTGCGCACCACCATGTCGCCAATATTGGTGCCGCTGAAACGGTGACGCAGCTGGTCGCCGCTAATGCTCCAACTGTAGGCCACCGAGCCGCTGTCGGTCTCGTTCATGATATCGTCGGCTCGGTCCCACGTGTGGCCGGTGCCGTCTTCACGGTAGCTCCAGAACTCCTCGGTGCCGTTCTTCTGCCAGACACCGTAGAGCTGCTCCTCGCTCACCGTGATACCCTCGTTGTCGGTATGACAGGCAGTGGCGAGCAGCCCTGCCGCCAGTAGCATCACAACAATCTTACAGTATTTCTTCATAATTTGCTTTCAATTATCCACTACCATCACCTCGGGCAGGCATCTCCCCTGCTCGTCGTAGTCCATTCCGTAGCCGACGATGAACTCGTTGCCTATCTCCTTGCCAATGTAGTCCACCTTGTAGTCGCCTTTGAAGGCTGCAGGTTTGAAGAACAGCGTGCAGATGCGGACACTCTTCGGATTCACACTCGCCACCTCTTTCAGCAGGTGACCCATCGACAGGCCGCTGTCAACCACGTCCTCCACTATAAGCACATCCCTCCCCTCGACATCTTTGGGGAACGGCAGCGAGCAGTTCACAGTCCCGGTACTGCTCATACCTGCATAGGAGGTGTATCGCACAAAGTTTACTTCGCAGGGTATTGTCAGGCGGCGGACAAGGTCGGAGGCAAACATGAAAGCCCCCGTCAATATCGGGCAAACGAGGAGATTCCTCCCCTCGTAGTCTCGGCTCACTTCGGCTGCCAGTCTGTCGCAGATGGCCGCCAGTTCGTCTTTGCCGATAAAGGTCTTAAAATCCTTGTCCTTGATTCTCACTTAAGTCCTGATTGATTACTCTTGTACCACTTCCATTACGAGCCTCAGGCCGTAGTATTCCGTCTTGCCTGTCGGCACATACCATCCGCGGTCGAACACCGCACACGAGGACGAGGTGCTGTAGTAATGGCCGCCGCGAACAATGCGGCTGTCGCCAGCCTGCGGGCCCCGAGGGTTGCTCTGACGGGCCTCAGAGTAGACACCCATCCAGTCGCCGCACCATTCCGCCACGTTGCCGCTCATATCGTACAGGCCGAGGGCGTTGGGCCTGAGGCGGCCCACCTCGTGAGTGCGGCCCTCGCTGTTCACGCAGTACCACGCGCAACTGTCCAGCCCATTGCGTTCACAGCCCGCAAAGGCATAATCCTTACCGCCCCTAGCAGCAAACTCCCATTCGGCTTCGGTAGGCAGGCGAAAGCGGCGCCCAGTCATCTGGCTCAGCAGCATGCAAAACTCCTGCGCCTGCGTCCACGTGATGTTCTCAACGGGCAACTGCTCGCTGCCGCGGAAATTGGAGGGATTCTCCCCCATCAAGGCTGTCCACAGCGCCTGTGTCACCTCGTAGCGGCCCATAAAGAACGAGCTCACCTCCACCTCATGCTCGGGACGGGTGGCCTCATAGTGGTTGGCCACTCCCTTGGCGTCGTTGCTGCCCATGGTGAACGTTCCACCCTCCACATACACCATCTCGATCACGGGCCCGTTGGGCACCTCGACGCGCACCACGCTGTCCTGCGCAGCGGCCCTTAAAGACAAGAATGACAAGAAAAACAAAAGGAACAAACCTCTTGATTTCATTGTCTTTCTTGTTTTTCTTGTCTTAAACATAAGCATAGCTGTTGTTGTTTACTCGCCGTGGTCTTTGCTCCACTGCTCGGGGTTGAGGCGCCAGGCAGCAAGGCTCTCCAATGCGTCGGGACGGATGAACTCCTTCTCCTTGGCCACGCCGATCAGCGTGTCGTAGTCCGTCAGGGTCATTAAGTCGACATTCTCTGCCTTGAAGTTGTCGGCTGCCACCTGCAGGCCGTAGGTGAAGATGGCGGCCATACCCTTGACCACGCAACCCTTCTCGCGCAGAGCGCGGACGGCGATGAGCGAACTCTTGCCTGTGGAGACGAGGTCCTCGATGACGACCACCGACTGGCCGGCGTGTATCTCGCCTTCAATCTGGTTGGTCAAGCCGTGGCTCTTGCTCTCCGAGCGGACATACACGAAGGGCTTGCCAAGCTCCTGCGCCACCAATGCGCCCTGGGCTATGCCGCCCGTGGCGACACCGGCTATCACATCCACGTCGCCCCAGGTCTCGGAGACTATCTCCGTGAAGCGCTGGCGGATGAAAGTGCGAATCTCGGGATACGAAAGAGTGACCCTGTTGTCGCAATAAATGGGCGATTTGCGGCCCGACGCCCACGTGAACGGGTGCTCATTGTTGAGCTTTACCGCTTTGACTGTCAGTAAGAATTCGGCTGTCTGTGCAGCCATGTCGTTGTTGTTAATCATGCTGCAAAGATACAAAAAAATAATATATTGTAAAAAATATATTTCTCAAGCCTCGAAAAATCGACCAATATAACACCATACCCCACACGTTGTCAGCGAATTACGTAACAATTCACACTCCAACTAGCTCATACACAGGGACAAAACCCCATCCCCTCCACACCAACTCCACCCCATCTCCACCCCTCCTCCACCTCCGCTCCACTGACGACTTGAGGTGGTGCGGAGAGAAAATGGAAAGGGGGCCGAGCAGATTTTCTCCGCTCGGCCCCCTGCCATGTTTTATAGGCTGTCCAAACCCTTATTTCTTCAACCACTTGTCGAACCAGTCGATGAAGTTGCGATGCCAAAGGAGGCTGTTCTGCGGACGCAGCACCCAGTGGGTCTCGTCGGGGAAGTAGAGGTAGCGGCTCGGTATGTGGCGCATCTGGGCGGCGTTGTAGGCCGCCATTCCCTCGCTGGCCACGATGCGGAAATCGAACTCCGAGTGTATCACGCAGATGGGCGTGTTCCACTTGTCGACGAAGAGGTGCGGCGAGTTGCTGTAGCTCTTCTTGATCTGCGGATTGTTCCAGTCCCAGTAGGGGCCGCCGAGGTCCCAGTTGTCGAACCACATCTCCTCGGTCTCGAGGTACTGCTGCTCGAAGTTGAACATGCCGTTGTGGGCCAGGAAGGCCTTGAAGCGGCGACCCTCGTCGTAGCCCTTCACACCGTAGTTGTGACCGGCCAGCCAGTAGATGCTGTAGCCGCCGAAGCTGGCGCCGCAGGCACCGATGCGTTCCTTGTCTATCTGAGGAATGTTATTTGCAGCCCAGTCGGTGGCGCTCATGTAATCCTGCATGCAGAGTCCGCCGTAGTCGCCGCTGATTTCCTCGAGCCACTCCATGCCGAAACCGGGGCATCCGCGGCGGTTGGGGGCGATGACGAAGTAGCCGGCACCGCTCATGACCTCGAAGTTCCAGCGGGTGCTCCAGAACTGGCTGACGATGTTCTGCGGGCCGCCCTCGCAGAAGAGCAGTGCAGGATAGGTCTTGGTGCTGTCGTAGTCGTAGGGATAGATGAGCCATGTGAGCATTTCCTTGCCGTCGACAGTCTTGATCCAGTAGGGCTCAGTCTTGCCCATGCGCACCTGGCCGAGGATGTCGTCGTTGACGGTGGTGAGCTTGCGGCCTTCGGCCTTGTCGTCAGCGAGGTTGTAGGCGTAGAGGGTGGCGGGGTACTGGATTGAGACCTGCGAGGCTATGATGTTGTCGCCCACCATCTGGAAGCTGTTGATGTCGTGCATGCCGGCGCTGACTTGGCGGATGGCTTTGGTCTCGCGGTTGAAGGAGAAGACTTCCAGGGTGCCGCGATACATCACCACGGCGGCCAGTTCGCTGTCGTCCTTGCTCCAGCTGATGCCGCTGACACCATAGTCGAAGTTCTCGGTGAGGTCGCTCTTCTCGCCGCTCTCGAGGTCCATGACCATGAGGCGCAGTTTGTCGCTCTCGTAGCCGTCGCGATCCATGCTCTCCCAGGCGATCATCCTGCCGTCGTGGCTGAACACGGGGTTCTGGTCGTAGCCCATGATGCCTTCGCTAATGTTGCGGGTCTCGCCGGTCTCGATGTTGTAGATGTAGATGTCGCTGTTGGTGCTGTGGGCATAGTCGTAGCCGGTCTTCTTGCGGCAGGTGTAGGCTATGAGCTTGCTGTCGGGGCTGTAGTTGTACTGCTCGGTGCCGCCCCAGGGACGCATCGGGCACTCGAAGGTGCTGTCGATGATGTTGGTGATGTTGCCCATATCGGCCTTGCCGTTGGTGAGGGGCGCATAGAATATCTGGGGAATCTCGTCCACCCAGTTGTCCCAGTGGCGGTACATCAGGTCTTCGTTGATGCGGCCCGTGGTCTTGTCCAGACCGGCGTAGAGCTTGTTGATGTGCTCGGGGCGCTCGACGGGGATAGTGCTGATGTAGACCAGCGACTTGCCGTCAGGGGCCACCTTGAAGCCCTCGAAGCCGCGCTCGCACTCAGCCACCACGCTCTCCTTCTTGGTGTTGACGTTCATAGAGAGAATCTGGTTGCCGCGGCAGAACATCAGCGTATTGTCGTCGTACCACACGGGGCTAAACTCGCTGGCGGCGGTGTTGGTGAGGCGCACCTCGGCGCTCTGGCCGTCGGTGGCGAGCATGTAGAGCTCGATGTTGCCCTTGTTCTGCTCCATGCTGACGTTCTTCACACCGTATACCACGCGGCTGCCGTCGGGGCTGACGGCATATTCGCCGAGCTGGCCGAGGCTCCACATCACCTCGGGGGTGAAGCGGCCGTCGGCGACGGTAATCACGTTCTTCTCTATCGGTTTCTCAGCCTCTTTGGGCTGGCAGGCGGCGAAGCACATGGCTCCCGCCGCCACATAAAGTAATGTTTTCTTCATATGATTAATTTCTAACTCTTAATTCTTCCTTGCTGCTCATCGGCGTACGGATGTCTACCTTGAAGAAGTTGTAGGCCGAGTGGCCGGGCTCGATGATGTTAATGTACTCGGTGCTTTCGGGCAGCGCCTCGAAAGTCAGCGAATAGTGCAGCATGTCGTAGCCGCCCTTGTTGATGGCGAAGTGGGTCTTCTCCGGATATATGGCTATGCCGTCATGTTCCTTGAGAAAGTACTTCTTGTCGGTGGCGCAGTCCACAATGTACACCTCGGGCATGATGAAGATGCCGTCGTCCACTATCGGACGGCGGTCGGGCGTGCGCTTGCGGTACTGGAAATACACCGTCACCTTTTTCCGTTCCACCTCCACCTTCTCGATGGTCACAAACTCCGCAAACGGCGACTTGCTGTCGTAGTAGGGGTAGTCTATCGAGCGCGGAATCTTGGGCTTTACTTTCTCCGGCATACGTATGTCGCCCTTCTCTACCACTGTGGCCTTGGGGGCCTCTTTGGTGCGCTCGCGCTCAAAGTCGCTGTCGACTGCATAGCATTTCATCGACGCGTCGAGCGAGAAGGTGATGCCGCCGCGCGGTGTGCCTTCCACCTTGGAACCACGGTTGCGCACATTGTACTGGCGATAGATGCCGGCAGCCTGGGTGCCGTTGAGTGTCACCGAGTTGTAGGCTATTTTTGAGCCCATCATGCCGTCCTGCATGGTGGCGTCGGGACGCCCGAAGTCGGCCACGATGTCATAGTAGCTCTTGCCGACATAGATTTCCTCCAGGTCGCGGTCGGCCGACACATAGCGGCTGCCGCCACAAGCAGCGGCAAACAGTGCACCGACAAACAATACTGATAATAGTTTAGTCTTCATTCTTCAACGAATTTACCTGCTTTGAATGTACCTTTCAGCTCCGTGCCGTCAGGAGCGACATAGGTTCCTTGGCCTTGGAACTGGTCGTTGTACCACATGCCTTCATAGCGGCCGCCGTCGGCGAAGCGGCAGGTGCCCTGCCCCTCGCGGTGGTCGTTCACCCAGTTGCCGGTGTATGTGGTGCCGTCTTTGAAAGTGATGGTCCCCTGCCCCATCATGTGGCCCATATTGAAACTACCCTCGTAGCGGTCGCCATTGGCCCACACCTTGACACCCTGGCCGTGTGGGGCGCCGTTCAGGAAGGGACCGTCATAGCGGGTGCCGTCGGGCCATACGAGGCTACCTGTGCCTGTGCCCATGGCTGTCCAGTCGCCCTCCATCACATTGCCGTTGGGGAAGCGGAAGGTGCCGTGTCCATTGATATAGTTCTTCTTCCATTGGCCGCTGTACACCAGGCCGTTGGCCCATGTATATGTTCCTTCGCCGTCCTGCATGCCTTTTTTCCACATGCCGTCGTAGCGGTCGCCGTTGGGCCAGGTCATCAGGCCCTTGCCTTCAATCTTGCCCTTGCCGCTACGCTGACCGGTGTATACACGTCCGTCGTCATAGGTCGTAGTCTCCACCACCTGCGCCGCAAGGGTGAATGTAGTGAATAGCATTATCACCGCTATGATTGTTCGTTTCATATTCAGTATTGAGTTTTAGTTGTTATAATGTAATTGTTTAATCAACAGTCCTAATTTATAGAAACTGAATTGGTTCAGGCTGATACCGTTGCCGCTGACGAAATGGTTCTCCATAGGGGTTTTGAACAACTTGAACGCAAAATACACCACCCCATGCAGTCGCATGCGCCGCACACGGCTATAGGTCCTCAGCAACTTCACGCTCTCGCAGAAGCGCTGGTCTTCCCACATGCGGTCGTATATCTCCGCCAGGTTCTCCACAGCCTCCACGGTCTTGTGCAGAAACTCGGCGTTCTCCTCCACCTCACCGTTGACTACCGGATTGTCTATGTGCATTATAGGTACCCGGCGCTGCTCCAGCTGGTAGCCGAAGAGGGTGTCTTCGTGACCGTACTTTGTGATGCTCTCGTCGAAGCGGATGCTCTCCAGCACATCGCGCCGAACCATGAAGTTGCTGGTCTGGAACGAGCGGTAGGGATGCTGTGCACGCACATCGACGGGCTGGCTCTCTACCTTGGTGCCGTAGAGGTAACGCAGGCGGTGGCTTGTATCGTTGCCGCGCTCGTCATACACACGGCCGCCCACCACCACCGACGGGTTGGATGCCAGAGTCTTAGAGTATTTGCTAAGAAACTGTTCCGGCACCAGCGAGTCGCAGTCCATAAACAGCAGATACTCCCCCTTGGCATATTTCAGGAAGAGATTGCGTATTTTGGCGCGCCCGATATTCTTGTCCAGCGGCACATAAGTAGCCAGCTCGGCGATACCCTTGTTCTGGCTTGCATAGTAGCTCGATGAGTGGTCGTCGATGCAGACTATCTCGTAGTCATCCTTGTCCGCCAAGTCCACCTGTTTCTTCAGGCGCCTCACCATCGGGTAGGTATAGTAGTTATATATTGGTATACAAATTGATATCATGATTCAACAGTTAGTCCATCATACGCCAGTTCCACCCCTTCGGGCAGGCTGGCCGATGTTTCAGCGTGCAATCCCATCTCGTGGCTCATGTGCGTCAGGTAGGCGCGCTCGGGTCCCACCTTGTCTATCACTTCCAGAGCCTCTGGCAGGCAGAAGTGAGAGAAGTGCTTCTCCTTCCGCAAAGCGTTAACCACCAGCACCTTCACCCCCTGCAACTTCTCCATCTCCTCCGGTGCGATATAGTTGGCGTCGGTTATGTAGGCCATCTCTCCCACCCTGTAGCCAAGCACCGGCAGGTCCTTGTGCATCGCCTTGATGGGCACCACCTCAACCCCCGCCGCCACAAACGGACCCGTCACCGTGTGCAGCTCGGCCTCGGGCAGCCCTGGGTACTCGTGGGGCTCGAAGATATAGTGGTAGTCACGCTCTATAGCCACCCTCGCCTCTTGGTTCAAGAACACATCCATCTTCCTATGCTGCACATAGTTGAAGGACCTTATATCATCCAGTCCTGCAACATGGTCGCGGTGGGCGTGCGTTATAAGAATAGCGTCTATATGCTCCACCCTCTCACGCAGCATCTGCTGGCGGAAATCCGGTCCTATATCGAACAGGATGTTTCTATCGTCTATAGTCAGCAGCGCCGAGGTACGAAGCCGTGCATCCCGCCCGTCCGTCGAGCGGCATACACGGCAGCGGCATGCTATCACAGGCACGCCCTGCGATGTCCCCGTACCCAAGAACGTCAGCCTCATCCTATACTTAGTTTTAAACTGTAAGTTTTAAGTTTTAAGCTGTAAGTGGCGCAGGGGCCACTTAAAACTCACAGCTTACAGCTCACAGCTCTCTACTCTTTGTGCGTCAGCTTGAAGCCCACGCCGTGCACATTGACAATCTCCACACTCGGGTCAGCCTTCAGATATTTGCGCAACTTCGTGATATACACGTCCATCGATCGCGCCGCGAAATAACTGTCGTCCTTCCATATCTTCTGCAGGCAGGTGTTACGGTCCACCAGCTGCCCGAAGTTGATGGCGAACATCCTCAGCAGGTCGCATTCCTTGGCCGTCAGGCGCTGCATATCGTCGCCGATAACCAGGGTCTGGTGCGCATAGTCGAAGGTGAAGTTGCCAATCTTGAAGACATTCTTGTCAGGACGGTCCTCGTTGAACGAGCGCCGCATGGTGGCGTTCAGGCGCGCCAGCAGCTCCTCCATGCTGAAGGGCTTGGTGATATAGTCGTCGGCGCCAATCTCGAAGCCCTTCAGCTTGTCGGCCTCCAGATTCTTGGCAGTGAGGAAGATAAGCGGCACTTTCTTATCCACCTTCCTTATCTCCTTCGCCACCGCGAAGCCGTCCTTCACTGGCATCATCACATCGAGGATGCACGCGTCAACGTCCTCCTCCTCAAACATATTCATGGCTTCTTCGCCGTCCTTGGCCCACACTACAGTGTAGCCTTTCTGCGTCAGATAAGCTTTCAGGATGGTTCCCAGGTTGGGGTCGTCCTCCGCTACCAGAAGTTTAATTCCGAGGTTCATAACTTTAGTTGTTTGATTCTTTGTCTCTTTTGTCAACTCGACAAAATGCCTCGCCGACACTGTTTTCACCTATTTCGTACTTCAATAACACTGGAAATTGCATTTTATTGTGCGAAATGTTAAATTTTTTTTGTTAATACGCCCTCCCACCCCCGTACTTGCCACGTATCCGCTCCGTACCCGCTCCGACTGTTCTACGGTTGTTCTACGGTTTTTTGTCGGAGGGAGGTCGGAGGGGCTTCGGACCGGAGTCGGGACGACTCGGCTTTTCTTTCAACAAATCATAATATATTAAGTTTTTTATGTATATTTGCACCGTGTTTCTGCAACGCGGAAACACTGCAACAAGTTGTGCCTCATGCAGATTGAAACGACATACCGTGCCATGTTCGACAGCGAGTGGGACCTTGCGGGCGTGCGCCGCGCCATCGAGGGCGCCAAGCACGCGGTGCTGGTGGCCCACCAGAACGCCGACGGCGACGCCGTGGGTTCGGTGCTCGGCATGTGGCACCTGCTTAAGGCTGTCGGCCGTAACGTGACGGCCATGCTGCCCGACGGGGTACCCATGGATCTCGACTGGCTGCCCGGCGCGGAGCATATCCTCAGCGGGAAGACGCAGTACGACGCCTGCCGCAAGGCCATAGCGGAGGCCGACCTGGTGATTATGCTCGACCTGAACACCGTGGAGCGCACCGGAGTGCTGGCAGAGACGCTGGGCAAGTGCACTGCACGGCAGCTGCTGGTGGACCACCACGAGCGTCCGGCCAACGACAAGTGCGAGGCGCTGTGTGTGGTGGAACCACAGATATCGAGCACCTGCGAGCTGGTCTACTGGCTGATGCAGCGTGTTTTCGGCGACAGCATCTTCAGCCGCGACGCCGCCACGTGCCTCTACACGGGCATCTGCACCGACACCGGCACCTTCAGCTACAGCAACGAACGACAGAGTGTCTACCTCGCCGCGGCCTCGCTGTTGCGCTTCGGCATTGACCCCATGGCGATAAACCGCGAGATAAAGAACGTCTTCACCGAGGAGCGCCTGCGCTTCTTCGGCCACGCCATGGACAGCATGCTGACGGTCTACCCCGGGCAGGAAGTGGCGTTGATGGTGATACCGGCCGCCGAGATGGAGGCCTACGGTGTCGAGAGCGCCGACCTGACGGGCCTCATCAACGAGGTGATGAAGCTGCGTGCCGTCGACTGTGGCATACTGATAAGAGAAGAGACCGACCGTGTGCGCCTGTCGCTGCGCTCCAAGGTGCGCTACGACGTCAACCAGCTGGCACGCGAGCTGTTCCCCGTTGGCGGCGGCCATGTGCGCGCCGCCGGCGCCACCAGCACGGCAAGCCTCGAGGAGACAGTCAATATTGTGAAACAGAAACTGGGCCTGGCAGTATGATTGCACGTTTGTTTTCCATAGTGGCGATAAGTGTCTTACTGCTGGTGGCCTGCAACAACGTGCCGGTGGTGGAGACAGATGCACCAGCCGGCAAGGACCTGACGGAGAACCTCATCAACGCCAACCGCTACATGGCGCAGGGCGAGGAGACGAGCATCGACTCCTACGCCGCGCGGCGCGGATGGCAGATGACAGTGCTGCCCTGCGGCGCACGCGTGATGGTGACCGACGAAGGCAAGGGCAACCCTGTGGCCTACGACGAGACAGTCATCATCAGCTACCGTGTGGAGACCCTCGGCGGAGAAGTGATATACGGCAATGTCGCCGACACTGTTGTGGCTGGACGCCTGGAGCCCACACGCGGACTGGACGCCGCGCTGCTCACTATGAAACACGGTGGCAGAGCGCGCGTCATCGTGCCCTCGGAACTGGCTTACGGAGTTGTGGGCGACGGCGACCGCATAGGCACGCGCACGGTGCTGGTGTACGACGTGAGAGTTGAAAACTGAAGATAACAAATAAACAATAAAACAAACAACACAACAATGAAAAAGACTATCAAAATGGCCGCCATGGTTATGGCGGGAGCAGTGGTGCTGGCAGCCTGCAACAGCGGCAAGTTCAAAGACGCCGGCAACGGTCTGTCGTACAAGTTCGAGAAGCAGAACAAGTCGGCTCAGCAGGTGCAGGAAGGCGACGTGCTCGTCGGCGAGATGACCGTCAAGTTCGACACCACCCAGACCTTCACAAACGTGGGACACGCCGACCGCATCCTTCAGGCCGACCCCTCGTTCTTCCTCTATGACGCTCTGGTGCTGATGCACGTGGGCGACAAAGCCGTGCTGGCCTATGAGGCTGACTCGCTGGCCAAGTTCCTACAGCCCAACCAGATGCCCCCCTACTACGAGAAGGGCAAAGGCATGAAGATCTACTACGAGATCTCGCTGCAGGACATCGTCACCAAGGAAGAGCTCGAAGAGGAGCAGAACAACTTCATCGCCGAGATGAAAGAGCGCCAGGAGAATGAGCCTGCCGCCATCGAGGCCTATGTGCGCGACAACAACATCACCGTGAAGCCCAACGAGAAGGGCGTCTACGTCATCGTGAAGAAGAAAGGCAACGGCGCCAAGGTGGCCGCCGGCCGCACCGTGGCCATGAACTACACCGGCCGCCTGCTCGACGGCACCATGTTCGACAGCAGCGTGGAGAGCGACGCCATCCAGGGTGGCATACAGCAGCCCGGCCGCACCTACGAGCCCCTGACCTACGTGGTTGGCCAGATGCGCCTCATCCCCGGTTGGGAAGAGAGCGTCATGGGTATGCCCGAAGGCACCGTGATGCAGGTCGTCATGCCCTCGGCACAGGCCTACGGTCCCCAGGGTGCAGGCAGGGACATCCCCCCCTACTCGCCCCTCGTGTTCGACATCGAGATTGTTTCGGTTAAGTAGTTAAGCAGCATGAAAAACATCGTCATTTTCGGAGCCCCCGGTGCCGGCAAGGGCACCCAGAGCGACTTCATAGTGGAGCACTACGGCCTGACGCATGTCTCGACCGGCGACCTGCTCCGCAAGGAGATTGCCGACCAGACAGAGCTCGGCAAGCGCATCAAGAGCATCATGGATGCCGGTCAGCTGGTGAGCGATGACATCGTCGTGGAGATGATGGACAAAGCCATCGCCGCCGACACCAAAGGCATGCTCTTCGACGGCTTCCCCCGCACCGTGGCACAGGCCGAGGTGCTCGACAAACTGCTGGCCAAGTACGGCCGCGAGCTCACCTGCATGGTGCAGCTCGAGGTGCCGAAGGACGAGCTGATGCGCCGCCTGCTGGAGCGCGCCAAGATACAGGGCCGCGCCGACGACAACGAGGCCACTATCAACAACCGTCTGCAGGAGTACAACAGCAAGACCAAGCCCGTGGCCGACTACTATGCCGCCCAGGGCAAACAAAAACTCATCGACGGCCTCGGCACCATTGAGGACATCGCCGCCCGCATCCGCCAGGCCATCGGATAAATATGAGCCACACAGATCATAATACGCTGATTATCCCACCCCCCAGAACAGTAGTTCCCAATTCTGAGAAAGGGGAGCCGACCTGTTTGGGTTACCATTCACTCCGCCCTGCTGCCACAATGTGGCAGCAGGGCGGCTTTGTTTTTGCATTTTATCAACCCTTTAATACCATAATATTATGAAACGTACGATTACCTTTTTGATGCTGGTGCTGCTGACCCTAGGCGGCGCAATGGCAACGCCAGTAGGCAGTCAGCGTGCACGGCAGACGGCCGAGACCTTCTGGCAGGCGCAAGGATTGAAGGGTGCGCTCACCGAGCAGGCCACCGAGTTCACCCACCTGCACCTCTTCGTGGGTGAGGAGGGCGGCTTCGTGGTGGTGAGTGGCGACGACTGTGCACGACCCGTGCTGGCGTGGAGCGCTGATGCCCCCACCGCCGACACCCTGCACCCTGCCATGCGCTACTGGCTTGACGGCTACGACTGTCAGATTGCCCGTGCAGTGGCCCTCGGCGCGCAGACCTCGCCCGAATGGCGTAGTCCGAAGAGCGTAGGCACATTGACTACCGTCGGCCCGCTGCTGACCACCCATTGGGGACAAGACACTCTCTACAACGACCAATGCCCTACAGTGAGTGGTGAGCACTGCTACACGGGCTGTGTAGCCACCGCCACGGCGCAAGTGATGAAGTACCATAACCACCCCACCACCGGGCACGGCAGCCACAGCTACACCAACCATGGCACGCAGAGCGCCAATTTCGGCACCACTACCTACGTCTGGAGCCAGATGCCCGACCGGCTAAACTCCTCCAGCACCACGGCCCAAGTGGCAGCTGTGGCACAGCTGCTGTACCACATCGGCGTGGCGGTGGAGATGAGCTACAGCACCTCCGGTTCCAGTACCGCAACTACCGACTCCTACGGCTATTTCGATGTCTGCGCCGAGAACGCGCTGAAACAGTATTTCGGCTACTCGAATGGTGTGCGCAGCCTCTCGCGCGGTGCCTACAGCCAGCAGGAGTGGGTGAATGTCATTGAGGCGGAGATTGACGCACAACGCCCGATAATTTATTCTGGCCGGGGCTTGACGGCTGGCCACACCTTTGTCTGCGACGGCTACGACAACCACCACCGCCTGCATATCAACTGGGGCTGGAAAGAACTATATGACGGCTGGTTCTACAACGATGCGTTGTGGTTCGAGTACGGCACAGCTTTCACCATCGGCAGCAATGACGACGATGACTACCGCATGATACAGACAATCATTGTGGGCATCGAACCCTCGACGGCAACACCCGCTTCGTCGTACAGCGTCACGGTCAGCGCCTCGACGGGCGGCACAGTGAGCGGCGGCGGTACCTACAATGCCGGCGCATCGGCTACTCTCTCGGCCACCGAGGCCAACGGCTACCGCTTTGACCGTTGGAGCGACGGCGTGGGATGGAATCCACGCACATTGCCTGTGTACGGCAACATGAGCCTCACTGCACAGTTCGTCCCCATCACCGGCAACGATACCCTACAGTTGGACAACGGCGTCAGCATGTTCTACACCTCCGCTTCGGCCAGCGCCACCTTCCCCGCCAACCTGATGGCGGGCCACCAGCGGTTGACGGCGGTGATGTACTACCCCAACAATGCCGGCAGCCACACCGTCACCGTCAACTACGGCAACAACCAGACCTACACCAAGAGCGAGGTGCCCCTCACTCCCGGCTTGTGGAACACCCTCTACCTCGACGTCAACATACCGCTCAGCACGTCGAACGCTGTCACCGTCACCATCACCCCCGCCCAGGGAACCATCGTTTCTATGGTCGGCGGGGCGCCGATAAGGCTCATCTGCGACGGCATGGTTAGTCCACACCGGCTGGAGGTCAATTCCGGCAGACCCGACTATGGCTATGTCATAGGCAGTGGATACTATGCGGGCAACCCCGCCACGGCAACCATCACCGCTGTGCCGTTGGATACCACCGACAGCTTCATGTGGTGGACTGACGGCGACACCAGCAACCCGCGCGTAGTGCAGCTGACCTCCGATAGTAGCTTCACGGCCTGGTTCAAGGGAAATGGCACCTTCTATCTCATCACCTCCTCAAACGATACCACTCTAGGAACGGTCAACGCCCCTGAAGACGGCTGGCACGACAGGCGCTTTGAGTGTCCCATTAACCTTGAAGACGGGTGCTATTTCGCTCAGGCGAACCCCACCCCTGCTGCACGGTTCGATCACTGGAACTGTGATACGGCAGGCATTAATTTCCACTTATATCTTCCGACTCTTGTGACGGTGGAAACGGTGGTTCACGATACAGTCAACCTAGAGGCCGTCTTTGTGCCTGTCCTCAATAACGACACTTTGCGCTATGACGATTACCATGTGACAGCTCCCGCCTATCTTTATGACACAAGCACTCATTTCCGCTGGGGTGTGAAATACGACCCTTCAGCATTGGCCGGAGTCGACAGTCTATCACAGATTATTGCATATCTAGGATATGACTGGGGCACCAACGGGAATGAACTACCCTGCGACTATACCATACAGGTGTACCAAGGCGGAGACAATAGCCCACAGACTTTGATAGGAAGTAAAGTGATACCGACAGCACACCTGACCAATTATGGTATATATGACGGCAACAAATGGCGTCATGCGACCTTCTATCCTCCGCTTGCCATCGACAGCACGCAACCTGTGTGGGTGGTTGTCAGCTGTAACTATACAGGAAGGGCTGGGCAATCGGCGATGAAAGGCGGACACAATTTCGGCAACCCCAACAGCGATTATGTATGGACAGCTCAGACGGGCTGGACAAACTATACGGCACGTGAGGGTTTTATGGACTATTATTTTAGACCGGACTGGTCCGAACGCCCCCGTTCATGGAACATACGCGCCTACACAGGAAACAACGCAAAGGCCGACATCACCACAAAGGTCATTTACCATGACAACAACGGCAATGACTGGTCATACGGCGGCACCGTCAGCGGTGACGGGGAGCGTTTTGTTGGCTCTACGGCCAGCCTCACGGCTGTGCCCGACAATGGCTTGATGTTCGACCACTGGGACTGGTTCTCGGCCGAAGACCAGAATGTTTCAGGAACGAGCACAGACAACCCCGTATCGTTCACTGTCACCGGCGATGTTTACTATATCGCCCACTTTGTGCCTCGTTCCAGGGTCCACGTATCATGGTCAACCAATGGTTTAGGCGACATTTCCTATGGCTCCAACTATGTCGACAATGTCAATACCTATTACGAAGGTACCACCGTCACGCTGACGGCCGTCCCCTTCACCAATACCACGCCTCCATACGAGTTTGCCCGTTGGGAATGGCATTACGACTCCAACCCGACGACTGTATATCAGTCCACCGACAATCCCGTGAGCTTCACCGCCACCGAGGATGTCACTTACACGGCCTACTTTGTGCAGCCGGTGACTGTGGCGACAGAAAAAAGCCCCTCCTATGCTGGACAGGTCACTGGCGGCGGCAGCTATCTCCCGGGGGAGACGGTCACGCTGAGAGCCAACCCCAATTCAAACTATACCTTCGACCACTGGGAGTGGAATTACTGGGGCGAATATTACAACGGGGATCACCAGAGCACCGCCAACCCCGTGACCTTCACCGCCACCCATAGTGTCACTTACAAGGCTGTCTTCACGTCATCGACCCAGACGGTCCACATCACGGTACACTCAAACAACAACGACTGGGGTACCGTCAGCGGCGGCGGCACCTACCAGACGGGCCAGACCGCCGTGCTGACCGCCACACCCAAGAGCGGGTACCACTTCCTCTACTGGAAATACGACAACACCGACATGGAGATAGAAGAAAACCCCTTCTATCTTACAATACAGGCGGGAATGAGTGGCAACTACTCGTTTACAGGCTATTTCGCCGAGGGGGCTGGCATCGGTGACATCACCGAGGACGGCATCATCCTCTATTCGCGCGACGGACAAATAGTGGTCGAGGGCTCGACCGATGAGGTGCGGGTGTTCGACATCGTCGGCCGCCTGGTCGCCACCGCGACGGGCGAGAACATAGCCATACGTGTCCCGTGTGTCGGCGTCTACATGGTGAAAACCGGCACCCACCCCGCCCGCAAGATTGTGGTGATAAGGTAGGCCGACGCCATTTGTTATTCTAAAGGAGCATATCTGCTGTGAGATATGCTCCTTTTTATTAGTATCTCTTGCAAAGGTAATTATCAGTAAAAAGCGGAGAATATTCGCCAGATTTGGAAAAAAAGCGTATCTTTGCATTTTGGTGCGTAGTGGCATGGATGGCGTGAGGTGGGCGCTCCACAACGGGTAAACAACACACAATGAATAAACTGCTGCTTTTATCATTGATGGCTTTTGCGACACTGACGATGCCGCAATGCGTAAAGAACGATGAAAGGCCCAGCAGCGTTACCGACAACCAGGACAACAACGGCGGCACCACCGACGAGTATGTCAACCTGGGGCTAAAGAGCAGGACCTGGTGGAAGGGCGCCAACGAGAAGAACCCCACAGACCCCGAATACGGCTTCTATACATACGACGATGCGGTGGCGGCTTTCGGCGACAACCTGCCCACCATACAGCAGTTCATGGAACTCAGGCAGTCGTGCGAATGGGTGTGGGTGAGCGTCGGGTTTTATATTGTTGTCGGGCCAAACAATAACTACATCACACTGCCCGCCGCAGGTTTCCGCGACTGTTCGGGGATGTTGTGCTACGATAGGAGCTACGGCTTCTACTGGTCCTCAACGCCCGACGGCGCCACGAGAGCATGGTACATGAACTTCTACTCTGGCGACGTGTATATGTACAACTACGACCGATGCTACGCCAACTCGGTGCGGCTCGTCAGGAACGATTAGATAATTAAGTAACACAGACTATATAAATGACCTCGAACTTTGTAGACTATGTAAAGATTTTGGTGCGCAGCGGCAAAGGCGGCGCGGGAAGCGCGCACCTGCTGCGCGTGAAGTATAACGCCAAAGCCGGTCCCGACGGCGGCGACGGCGGCCGTGGCGGCCACGTGATACTGCGCGGTACCACCCAACGCTGGACCCTACTGCACCTGAAGTACACGAAGCACGTCTTTGCCGAAGACGGCGAGCACGGTGGCGAGAACCTCTGCACCGGTCGCACTGGTAAAGATCAAATATTGGAGGTACCGCTGGGATGTGTCTGCCGCGATGCGGAAACTGGCGAAGTGCTGGGTGAAGTGACCGAAGAGGGTCAGGAACTCATCATTGCAAAAGGCGGACGCGGTGGTTTGGGCAACGACCACTTCAAGAGCGCCACCAACCAGACTCCACGCTATGCGCAGCCCGGTGAACCCGCCGAAGAACGTTGGGTAATCATTGAGCTAAAAGTGTTGGCCGACGTGGGATTGGTGGGCTTCCCGAATGCCGGAAAGAGCACCTTCCTGAGCGTTGTAAGCGCCGCCAAGCCGGAGATTGCCGACTACCCCTTCACCACCCTGGTGCCCAATCTGGGCATAGTGAAATACCGCGACGACAAGTCGTTCTGCATAGCCGACATACCGGGCATCATAGAGGGCGCCGCCGAGGGCAAAGGCTTGGGACTGCGTTTCCTGCGGCATATTGAGCGCAACTCGATACTGCTGTTCATGGTCAGCTGTGAGCAGCTGGAGATAGCCAAGGAGTACCATGTGCTGCTCGACGAGCTGAAGAAATACAACCCTGAGCTGCTGGACAAGCAGAGGATACTGGCAGTCACCAAGTGCGACATGATGGACGAAGAGATGCAGAAGCATCTGAAGCGCAGGCTGCCCAAGGGCGTGGAGAGCGTGTTCATCAGCGCCGTGAGCGGACAGAATATCGACGTGCTTAAGGATATGATATATAGAAAGCTTACCGCCGATGCTTGAGACGCTCAACAATCTGGACACACAATGGTTCTGGTGGGTCAACAGCCATCACTGCTCGGCGATGGACTGGGTGATGTGGCCGTTGAGCCAGCATTGGTGTATGGCGGCAGTGATTGTTCTGGCCTTCTGCCTGTTGACGCTACGCTATGAGCCTCGCCGCTGGTGGTTGGTATTGATTGGCATTGGACTGTGTTTTCTGCTGGCCGACCAAGGGAGCGTGCACCTGTTCAAGAATACCGTGTGCCGCCTGCGCCCCTGCCACGCACTGGAGGATGTGCGCATGTTCCGCACTAACTGTGGCGGACAGTACGGTTTTGTGAGCTCGCATGCCGCCAATGTCTTCGCAGTAGCGCTGTTCCTGATGCTGCGCTACTGGAAACGGGTGAAGAGACAGTGGCCACTGCTGTTGCTGACACTGTGGGCCATAGCGACATGCTACAGCCGTCCATATCTTGGCAAGCACTACCCTGGAGACGTGATATGCGGAGCTCTTTTCGGAGCAATTATCGCACTGATAGTGTGGTTGATAATCGGGGTGATTGAAAAAAAGTTTTGCAAGAGTGAAACAAAATGAGAAATGTTGCGTTATATATGTCGTGCTTGCTTATTTCTATCGTTAGTGATAGAAATAGAAAATGTGTTATTCGAGCGTCTTGCCAGTGCTGACAAGGCGCTTTTTTGTGATACCAAAAGTTGAATATACTGGACATAATACTCGCTGTGCCAATGTGCTACTTCATCTATCAAGGATGGAAAAAAGGTATAGTGCGCGAGGTGGCGACGCTGGTGGGACTGCTGGCAGGAATATGGGCGGCAGTGCACCTGTCGCAAGAGGTGGCTGAGCTATTGGGACTGAAGAGCGAAAATGCCGTGCTGGTGGCATTCTTTGTATGCTTCGTCGGAGCACTGGTGCTGGCATGGATGTTAGGAAGAATGGTTGAAGGGCTGATGAAGGCGGCCCACATAAGCACGGTGAACAGGGTGCTCGGCGCAGCGTCTGGCATGCTGAAGGCGCTGTGCATACTGGCCGTGTTGCTCAACTATGCAGTGATGCTCGACCGCAAGGAGGAGGTGCTGAAGCCAGAGACCAAGGAGGAGAGCCTGCTATACAAACCCGTGTACAACACAGGCAACAAGCTTACAGCGTCGCTGAAACAGTTTATTGCCGACCACAAAGAAGACTGGGAAAAAACGATTAAAGATTGCAAATGATACTGGCACCGATGCAAGGATTGACGGAGCTGCTCTTCAGACGCGTGTATGAGGAGTGCTTCCCCGGTGCCATAAGGCTGGCGGTGACACCATTCCTTTCGCTGACACACAATCTGCACAACCTACTGAACGACAAAAGCCAGTCTACGACATTACGGCATTACCTGCGCGACGTGCTGCCTGAAGCCAACGAGGGCTCGATACCGATAACGCCGCAGATTCTCGGCAAAGAGCCGGAAGAGTTCATTGCGCTTGGAAACAGATTGTATGACATGGGCTACAGCGAGGTGAACTGGAACATCGGTTGTCCGATGCGCAACATCACGGGGAAGCACAGAGGAAGCGGCATACTACCCTACCCCGAGGAAGTGAGGGCGGTGCTCAATGCCGTATTACCAGAACTAAAGCCAAAGCTGAGCATAAAGATGCGCATAGGGCTGCGGCAGAAAGAAGAGATAATGGCGCTGGTGCCGGTGCTGAACAACTATCCGCTGGCATCGGTGACTATACATCCACGCCTGGGGCGGCAGCAATACACTGGGGTACCGGATATGGAGACCTTCGGACAGGTGCTTCCGCTGATAAAACACCCTGTGATATATAACGGTGACATCAGAACGGCAGCCGACATACAGCAGATTAAGGAGATGTACCCCAAGGTGTCCGACATCATGGTGGGGCGCGGGATACTGTACACACCTACCCTACCGTTGGGGAAGATAGATATGAAGCTCACCAAGCAATTCATAGGACGCCTTATGGAAGAGATACGACGGACGGCGCCGACAGAAGAAAGTGCACTGAGGAAGACAAAAGAATACTGGTGCATGCTATGGAGGGCGTTGCCGATAAGCGAAGCAGAAGCGCGCAAGGTGCTGAGAGAACAGGAATTGACAGCTGTTGATAAAATGATTTACACTTTTATACAATAAAAAAGGGAAAGTTGCGTAATAGAAAATGATGAAGAAAAGATTCGCCATATACCTCACGATGCTGCTCGCCGCCGTAATAGCCACAGGGTGCAAGCAGCAGGTTGTCACTGACGATATGACAGACGCAGAGAAACTTGAGGTACTTGACCTACAGATAGAGAAGCATCCCAACGATGCTGCACTGCTGGCACAAAGGGCTCAGGTGCTGCTGAATATGGGGCGAGCCAAAGAAGCATCTTATGACATCAACAAAGCCGTGAAAGAAGTGCCTGACAACGACAAATATCTGCTGCTACAGGCCGACATCTATTTTGCCAACGGCGACGTGAGCAACAGCTACAGCGCATTGACCGAGGCCGAGAAACTGTCGCCGGACAGCAAAGAGGTACAGTTGAAGATGGGCGAGCTTACATTCTACAATCGCGACTACGACCGCTCACTCAAACACTTGACAAACGTTACTGAGAAGGAGCCCGATAACCGTACTGCCTTGTTCATGAAAGGCTTTATATACAAGGAGACAGGCGACACCATGAGTGCAGTGACATTGCTGCGCAAGGTGTGCGACCTCTATCCCGACTATGCGCCGGCCTATGAGGAATTGGGCATTCTCTATGCCACTCACCACGACCCAATGGCTGTCGAGTATCTGTCAACAGCTTTACGCTTGGAGCCCTCCAATACCAACGCCATGTACGCTCTGGCCATGTATTATCAGGAGACAGAGAACTATGCTGAAGCAGAAAAACTGTATCGACAGATGCTGGACGTGAACCCTAACAGTTCAGATGCATTGAACAACCTGGGTTGGCTGGAGAAAGAAGTGTACGGCGATATGGACCGGGCATTGGAGTATTTCACGAAAGCACTGGAAGCCAATCCCAACAACGAAGAGGCGCAGAGAAACGCCGCCTTATTCACTGAAAACAAATAATCATAATATACAAAACATCATGAGCACTTTAAAAGGACGCAACCTCATCTCCATCACGGACTTCTCGAAGGAGGAGTACATCGAGGTGTTGGACATTGCCGAAG
>JAEEGH010008686.1_pt1 | contig 23912 bp, 27 predicted proteins | sample 9134181 | NCBI WGS metagenome assembly JAEEGH01 (sample SAMN16246544, study PRJNA631951) | gut metagenome | biome: gut microbiome; feature: rumen; material: DP-attached | host: Bos | place: Iran: Karaj | collected 2018-10
CTGCTCTGTTCATTGATTTTATCCTCTCAATATATTGGGGTTGTTTATTGGAACACTGAAAATATACCACAAAATAGGGGCTAATTCAATAGTTTTTTGGCTTAAAACCGTATCTTGTGCTCGATTTTAACGGTTTTTTTGACATTTTCCTCGAAAATCTGTCCATCCGAAGGCTTTCCCACGGCTGTCCCGTAATGCACCGGGATAGCGACTTCCGGCTCGATCTCATTGATAAAATCGGCTGCTTTCTTCGGATCCATGGTATATGTACCGCCTATCGGAACCAGCGCAATGTCGCATTTTACAGCCTTTGCTTCCTTTGTGGCATCCGTATCTCCCGCAATATAAATGCGCTTTCCGCCCACTTTCAGGATGTATCCGACCCATTCGCAGGATCTGGGATGGAAAGGCTTCAATATATTGTATGCGGCGACTGTTTCAAACTCCAGTCCGTCGACCTCATAAGATTCGCCGGGCTTTACCGTTACAACCTTAGAAAACTTATCAGCTGTCTTCTTTGTCTTTCCTTCCATCTTTTCAGGAACGACCAGGATCGTGTCTTTGCCTATAACCTTATCTATATCTTCCGGCGAGAAGTGATCGTAGTGATCATGTGTGATAAGGATGTAATCCGCATCATTCGGAGTGATCTTCATCCGGAAAGGATCAATGTAGATGTTTTTTTCTCCGTCCTTTACGCGTATGCTGTTCTGTCCGAATGCATCAATGTTCTCTGTCATGTCACTTCTCCTCCTCAGCCTTCTTCAGGGCACGTTTTTCGTTCACGACAAAGCTGATGCCCAGGATCACACCGGGTGCGTTATTGGTGATATATACGATCAGTTTATATAATAATGCAGATCCTGAACCGTACAACAGAACATCATAGAATCCGAGATTATTGATGGCTTCCGCAAAACCTTTCAGATAAAAGAACATATAAAGAAATGCGATCAGTGAGGCGATCGCCAGGGATATATCGGGAACGTAGCATTTATATCTGTAACCAAATACTTTGGCAACGGCAAAAACCGCAATATAGGGAACCACGGCATCAAGTGCGCAAAGCACTCCGCCCAGGACAAAGTAGGAAGTGGAGAAATAATCCGTCTTTACAAAGAGTACGGAATAATCCAGGACAAAGCTTGCGATCATAAACGCAGCTGCTGCTGCAACCGCAATGATCAGAGATTTTTTGGATATTTCCTTTTCCCTGAATTTCCAAAGAAAAATAAGTGTGGCATAAACGAAAAGTACTCTTACTATGAATGCTATCATATCCGTCTCCCATCAAAGAGACCGGCATTTCTCATGCTCTTTTCTGATACTTGGAGGCGATGACGCTGTATGATGCAACCAATCCGATGGTTATGAACACTACCCCAAGTATGGGAATTATAAATCCGTCCTAGTTCTGTTCCAGAAACAGCAGCGGTACACCAAGCAGTTCGAAAAGAAATGCATATACGAACCATAAGATGCCCACCGAATGATTATATTTTATCACATCATTTACTTCGGGAGGTTTCACACCGGCAAAAAAGCCCGCAGGTTTTCCTGTCCTCCATGTGATGATACCTATGATCAAAAGTGCAAGTGCCACAACAGTCCAGATAATAAAGCCGATCATGATCTATACCTCACTTTTTCAATTTGCCGCGATACACAAGCACACAAGCCGTATGGTTAAGCTTCTTTGTCATAAGGAATAAGTATCGAGAACGTAAAATCTATATCATCATATGTTATCGAGCATGTCCCTCCGTATTTACTTACGGATTCTTTGATATTCTTGATACCGAATCCGTGTCCGTCCGTATCCTCCTTGGAGGAGACAAAATCATTACAGTCCTTGACTATCACTCCGTTATAAGAATTCTTTACGGAAATGACGATGTCATTGTCCTCTTTCACGAGCTTCATCTTAACAATCTTCTTTTCGCTTTTTTCACATGCTTCTATTGCATTGTTTAAAAGATTGGATAAAATGACAACAATGTCATCATCTTCTATCGGAAGGTCCTTGAGTTCCGTCAGCACAAGAACACAGAGGATCCCTTTTTCTTCCATCTCCTTGTACTTGGTATTGATGATCGCATCCACAAGTGCGTTGTTGGTGCGTATGCAGCTTCTCTCGCCGCTGAGTTTTCCGCTTATATTATCGATATACTTTTCCAGTTCATCGTACTGTTTCTTTTTGAGAAGTCCTTCCATGCACATGACCTGATTCTTATATTCATGTGCCTTCTTACGCTGCTTTTCATAGTTGGTATACAGAGCCTTGTACAGTTCGGTCTGGTTTCTTACCTTGATCCTGTACATATTGTCTTCCCTGATCCTCCGTTCCCTCTTCAGGATATCGCAGACCAGGTAAAATACTATGATGTTTATCGCAACAAGTCCGAAGGCGATAATGAAGTCCATGTTTCCGACCTTTATATTATCGTTTCCTCCGGTTGTCCATGCCATGGCGCACAGGACAACTATCGAAAAGATCGGGAATATGATAAATCTCAGCCACTCCGCACCTTTAAGGATGTCCTCGGCATCTCCTCTTGCGATCTTCGTCTTAAGGAACAGCACGGTCATAAAGAGCGTCAGCTTTGCCAACGCAGCTGACAGATCCCAATTAAACTCATATCCGGAAACCGAGAGACTGAATCTTTCGTTCATAAAGAGATAATAGAGATAAAAGACATAATCCACGGCGAGAAGAAGACTCTGGAACAATATGGCGATACAGAACGACTTCCACAGCTTGATATCCGCATACATGAACATGATCAGACCCGTGACAAAAATGATCATGATCTGCTTTATGAGCATGTTTTCGCCGATAAAATAGACCAGCATGAAATTCACACTGGACAGAAGGATGATGAACAGATAATCATTAAGTCTGTCCTCGTTTCTCTTTTTGGCGAACGCCTCGAAAAAGAGCTTGCAGCAGACAGTCTCCATGATTATGACCAATATGCTTTCAACATAATTAAGCACGGTGTCAGATTGCTCCTTTATACTCTGCGATCAATTTCTGTACATCGTTGTATCTTGCTCTCGGTATGCTCAGCTTTATTCCGTTGTCGAGAGTCAGACAGTATCTTGAAATGCTGTTTACATGTTTTGCATTAACGAGATAACTCTGATGGATACGGATGAAGCCTTTGCCCACAAACTCCTTTTCAAGATCGTCCAGAGTCATGTAAATGGAATATTTATTCAGGGAATCATCCATGATATGGAATATAAGTCTGTGGAGATTGCTTTCGACGTACAGTATGCGTTCAAGCGAAACGTTCTTCTTTCCTTCGGAAAAATCGAATTCCCTCTGCTCGACCTCATAAGCCATCTTTTCCCGGATGGAATCGAGGCATTCCCCTACGCTTCCTTCGAGCATACTGTTGTTTTTGAGAATGTACCTGAAGGCATCTACCTTATACCCCTCAATGGTGTAATCGATATATGCCGTAACGAATACGATAAAGATGTCCTTGCTTTTTTCACGGATCTTCCTGGCCACATCAATTCCATCCATTTGATCCATATTAATATCCAGAAATACAATATCGTATTTCTGCACTTCAATACCCAGATCCGTGAGTTCTTCGCCGGACGCGAAATCATCGATGGAACAAACGATCCCTTCGGCTCCAAGATATTTTTCCAGGATACCCCTTATCTCATTCCTGAAATACTTTTCGTCGTCGCAGATTGCAATGTTCAGCATAAAGCCGGATGCCTTTCGTGAAAGCACAACGATAACATCCCCCCACGCTTTATTATATACAATCTCCCCTCATATACAACAAAATGCCGCCCATATATTTCTCAGGGGGGGTGAGAAAAAGAGCGGCATTCATCTGATACACTGATCGTTATATTTGTATTTGATTTTGGGAGTTTCCGCAATAGCCATTGCAGAAAACGACAATATTTTGCAGAAAATGACAAAAATCCTTATGTCTCGTCACAATAATCCTTATATTTTCCGAGATCCACTCCCTCTATCTGTTCTTTGCCGGCGATAGCAAGAATGACCTTCGGATACACAACAGCAGGCTCTGAATCCGTCCAAAACAGTCCCCGTCTTTCCGAGTGATATTCGCAATCAGTATAGACAGCATCATTATCCGGATCAATGATCAGACCAAGCGGCGTAACTTTGGAGTTATCATGATACCAGCACACAAAGAAATAGACATGATCATCCAATGGGTACTCATCAAGAAGTTCTTCAAATCCCGGAAGTTCCTTCACATTCGTAAAAACGTCTGCCAGTTTTTCCAGCTCTTCTTCATTTTCCACCACGTAAAAATCACTGCCGACAGATCCGCTGAAGTTGAAATCATATGCTTCCATATAGATATCTTCTGTGGATAATCTGTACGCAGATGATTCCGTACCGACATAAGTCTCATCGGAATCGTGATGATATGATATCCATAATACGCCCAGAAGCATTATTACCGCTATGATCGCCAATATCTTCTTCATGAAATAACTATTCCCTATAATTCATACTCTATTATATTACTTACCCTTACATACATGCCGTCGATCCAGGCGGTAAGATAAATGGTATGAACGCCCTCTTTTCCGTGGAGCCACTGATACTCCGAATCAAGCATCGTCTCACTTTCAGCGTTTCTGTCCAATACCTGCACACCGTCCAGTTCTATATGCCATCCCAAACTTTCGAAACCATCGTGCTCATCTCTGACGATCAGATAATCGCATTCTTCATATAAAGTCAGGGTAAAAGTTTCAACCACTTCAATCTCATCAAGCATTTTCTGTCTGTATGAAAGGAAATCCTCTTCTACTCCGTTAAACAAAAAGGCAGCACTGCAGTTTCTAAAGGTTATCGATCCTTCTCTGCCGATGATTCCTCCGTAATCATCATCTCCGCCTTCAACCACCCCCGTTGCGTGAACATTTTCCCATACATTTGTCCACAATATCTCACCGCCGACAATTCCCGTACCGGAGGTTCCGCTGACATATGCATCCTCAAAATTTATATTACGGACTATGACATCAATTCCGCGTCCGATAAACCCGCATTCATCATATCCAAGGCGTATACTCATTCCTTTTATGGTATGCCCCTGTCCGTCTATCGTTCCGCAAAAAGCATGAGAATTTCCGTTTTTATACCATCCCATCGGCATCCATGTAAAGCCGGTCAAATCAATATCTGAAATCAGCGTCACGCTTACTTCTTCCCATTCATCAGGACGGGAATTGACGTAATAAACGACCGAAGCAAGTTCCTCAGGGGTGGAAACACAGAAATTCGGAGCGTTATCATATGCCCAGTTTTTATCGGCAAGTTCCATTATGCTGCCTGTATTGTATTGTCTTTCCCAATCCGATACAAACAGAGTCATATCCATATCATACTCATATTCAGATGCATCTATTCCCCAGACTGTATACCATTGATATGCATCCACCAAAAGATATACTCCCTCTTTCTTTATAGGTGCAGTAATCGTATTTGCCTCGGTATCGCAAACGCATTTATTTACGGTTTTGTAAAACATGGATTTTTCATCATAACGAAGCATGATCAGATTGCTCTCGGGGATTCCGCGAAGTTCATCTTCATCATATACAAATGTCAGTTCCACATCATCCACATCCGAAAAGGATACATCAACCGGAACACCTACCAGTCCGACCACCCCGCTATGCATCACATTCATCCCGTACAGATCAAAAATGCTTACTTTTTTGCCGATCTTACCCTTGCACTCTCCGGATAAGATCACCTTTACCACTTCGGGTTTATCGGGGTTATATATATCCACCTCGTAGGATTTTCTGTTGTCCTCTTCAGGCGAAACTTCCGATTCGGTATTTTCCTGAGTTTCTTCAACCGGATCATTATCAAATGCGCATCCGGTAAAAAGAATACTTATAGATAAAAAAATTATGATCAGATATTTTTTCATGTTTTGTCCATGTCCCATTATCATTCAGAGAACGTGTCATTTCATTTTCAACATACAAGTTTTATTCCTATTTATCAATCAGATATCAGTAAACAGCAATAATATGCAGAAAAAAGCAGCAATCCCATAATAAGAGATTGCTGCAGCCAAAGCCGATCACAATATCAACTTTATTTACAGGGCGAGTTCTTCCATTACTTTGGGAAGGATGCACTTTGGTCCGTAAGGATATTTAACGGATATGTAGTCAGCGAATTTCATCGGATCCTCACTGTTGTCCGCGAACATATCCCAGTGACCCGGAATAACGAATGAAGATCCCATCTGACCGAGCCACCAAAGAAGTGTCCTGTTTTCATCACTCAGCTTTATCGCCATATCTGTCCTCTATGTAATCGGCAAGATATTCCGGACACAGTGCCCTGATATGCACTCCGTCCTCCTCATAGTTTTCGGATTCGACTTCAGCTTCTTCATGGAAGCGGTTTATTATCTGCCCGTCCGCAAAAGGAATGACTTTCTCCACGATGCGGTTTCCTTTTCGAAAAATGCTCTGAAGCTCATCGAGAAGGTCATCAACTCCGTATCCGGTCTTGGCGGAGATATAGAACCTGTCACTTCCCGGAGTGTTCTTTATGTTCATATCCGCATCACGAAGGTCGGACTTATTATAAACATAGATCCTGGGGATCCCGAGCACATCCATATCCTTCAGGATATCTTCCGTGACCTTCTTGTGATCGTCGTGATGGGGATCCGAGGAATCCATTACGATAAGGAGCACATCCGCGTATTTCAGCTCCGAAAGAGTGGAGCGGAATGCCTTGATAAGATCGTGCGGAATGTTCTCGATGAAGCCTACGGTATCGGAAAGAAGGAAGGGCTTTCTTCCCGGAAGATCGATCTTCCTGATCGAAGTATCGAGAGTCGCAAAGAGCATATTCTTCTCGAACACCTTCTTGCCCGCCGTCTTATCCGGAGTGGGGTCTCCGCGTTCCACAAGATAGTTCATAAGCGAAGACTTGCCGGCATTCGTATATCCAACAAGAGCAACGTGTGGATAGCCTCCGCGGTTTCTTCCCTCTCTCTGGACATCGCGCGTCCTTTCCATCACGGTCAGTTCTCTCTTTAGTTCACTGATCCTTCTTGAGATCTGACGTCTGTCGAGCTCTATCTGTGTTTCACCGATACCCTTGTTCGCACGGCTTCCTCCGCCGCCTCCCTGTCTTCCGAGATGCTGCCACATTCCGGTAAGGCGGGGCATCATGTACTGAAGATATGCGGTCTCGACCTGAAGTCTTGCTTCTCCGGTTCTCGCCCTTCTCGAGAAGATCTCGAGTATGAGATTCGTCCTGTCCCACACGGGAACGCCTATTATCTTCTGCAGGTTCTTCATCTGCGCAGGGGAAAGATTTCCCAGGCATACAACGAATTCGGCACGGTTGGCCTCTACGTGCATTTTAAGTTCTTCGGCCTTACCCGAACCTATCCAGGTCGCGTTATCGGGTGCAGGCAGTGACTGGGTGAGTTCATAAGCAACATCCAGATCGCATGCTTCGCAAAGGCTTACAAGTTCCTTCATCGAATAGTCGAACTCATCATCGCTTTCGTTCGTGCGAAGTCCCATTACAACTACGGTTGTCAGTTCATTATTTTCTTTTTCAAATTCATGTGTCATAAACACATTATCGCCCCAAGCCGCGAAAAAGTACATACTACCCTGAGTATAAAGAGTGCAGCCCGCCACAGGTCCGCTTCATGATCCGGCAAAAAAAGTACAGCCCGCCCGCAGGACAGACTGTACCAAAAAATCAGAATAATATCTTCTTCAGATAATCCATATACTTGAAATAGTCTTCATCATTGCTCAGATGCTCAAGGATGACCGGCATATCCGGATCGATAGCGCTCATCTTTTCCGCGTAATACTTAAGGGGAAATTCACCTTCACCCGGTGCGCACTCTTCGAGCCTGAGCGTATATCTGCCGTCAAGATGCACATCCTTGATGTGGCAGCTTCTGATCTTATCTCCAAGGAGTTCCGCACATTCATCGACGAATTCTTCGGGGTGGAAATATCTGTCCGCGGAATTGGTCATGTTGATGATATCCATATGGACCGCAAACCTGTCCCTGTCCACATCCTCGAGAAGCTTTATATATTCCTTCGGTCCTGTCGGGATCATCCACGGCATCGGCTCCAGGGTGAAATACGTATTCTTCACACCGGCCCTGTCTATTACCTCACGAACCATCGATACAGTCTTCTTCCAAGCCTCTTCGGAATAATTCTCCCTGTATCCGCCGTCCCATACCGGCCCCATGGATCCTGCAACGTTTACGGCACATCTCGCTCCGACAAAATCCGCAAGGCGAAGCTGCTCTACGGTGTAATCCATATTTGCTTTACGCTCATCCGGATCGGATGATAGAGCATTTCTCCATATCCCGACTTCCGCGATCACAAGTCCTGCTTTTTCCGCAGCTTCCTTGTACGCGATGATCTTCGATTCCGGTTCACTGCTCTGAACAGGAAAGACCACTGCGCCACAGCCGAGGTTCACCTGTGTTTGCGCCCATTGCTCGGGAGAATCATATGCAAGAGGTGACGATGTTCCGAGTCTCATATCAGATTCTCTCCTTTGCTCAGATCAGGTTTCCGGTGAAATGAAGGACGGAAGGGTCTATGCTCTTTACATCTGCCGAGCCGGTAAAGCTCATGACATACCTGAGCTCGCCATTCGTCTTCGTAATGAAGTTCTTAACTCCGCTTACGCCGTCCTTTTCGAGTGCGGGCATCATAGATCTTCCGACAGCGGCCGCATCAGCACCGAGAGCAAGAGCCTTGAAAACATCGGCGCCGCTTGCTATTCCGCAATCGACTATGATCTTAACATCCTTCCCCTTTAATGCTTCCTTTATCTTCGGAAGTATCATCATGGGAGGAACCGCAAAGGGAAGACGTCCGTGATGATGGCTTACGATGATCGCCTTTGCACCGATATCCGCGCACTTTACCGCATCGGATACGCTGAGGACTCCCTTTACGACAAAAGGAAGCTTTGTAAGTTCAACATAGGATCTGAGCATATCGGCAGTCTGTTCCGCCATCAGCTCGCCCACACAGACATCAAGTCCGTTCTCACCGAAGATATGGTCAATGTCCATACCTATGCCGAAAGCACCGACGCTTTCCGCAAACTGCATCTGATCCTTTACCTTGGCATTGTCGGCATAGGGCTTTACTATCCTGACTGTCTTAGCGCCGGTATCTGCGATCTTCTTAAACAGATCGTTTTCCATCATGCCGCAGAAATTGAGAATATTTAATTCCTTCGCCGCTACAGAGTATTCTTCAAGTCCGGTCATATCCCTTCCGTTATACTGTCCCAGATGGGAAAACGCGGGAGTCATTATCGGAGAATCAAATCTTTCTCCGAAGAATTCTATCGACGTATCCGCGACGACCGAATCGATGAGACGCTCTTCGATCAGGATCGAATCCATATATTTCTCGGTGATCACATTTGCATCGGATATTCTTTCGTAGCTCATATTCTTCCCCTTATCTGGTGAAATTGGTCCATACGCGGGGTTCGGTATCGGGAAGGCCGATCTCCTGTTTTCCAAGCTTAATGCTCTTCATCAGGAATACCATGTTCCTTGCAAGCACTCTCATTACCTGCATTCCTTCATCATCAACCTTGCCTTCACCGGGCTCCCATCCGTATATGTTGTTCCAGTACTGACTGGTCGCAACGGGCATATTGGAAAGAGTGAAGAACTTGTTCAGTTCGTCGAATGTTGCGGTGCATCCGGAACGTCTCGCACTGACCACGCTCGCACCGACTTTAAGGCTCTTGTCAAAATGAGTGCTGTAGAACATTCTCTGAAGCGCGGACATAAGTGTTCCGTTGGCGGATCCGTAATATACCGGCGATCCGATAACAAGTCCGTCGGCCTCTTCAAACTTTGCCGAAAGCTCATTTACTATATCGTTAAAAACGCACTTGCCGTTCTTCCTGCAGGTCTCGCAAGCGATGCATCCTCTTATATCGGTCCTTCCGAGAAGGATGTTCTCATATTCGACACCGTTCTCCTCAAAAACCTTCTCCATCTCATGAAAAGCCAGAGCGATGTTTCCGCTTTCCCTGGGGCTTCCGTTCAGCATAAGTACTTTAATTACGTCTCCCATAGCTGCTCCTTTACATGCATAGTTATCAGCATCATTTACATTTTATGTCGGGAGGCAGGTTTTTGCATCCGATTTTCTGTTATGGAATCTTTCAATTTTTGTTCGGACACTTTACCCGATCTGTATCTGATTGGTAACTTCCCTTCCGTTCCAGGTATCTCCGTCCGAGCGGTGGTATTCGGTAATGACCGATCCGTCCTTCATGGTATAGACGAGCTTAAACACCTGTCCGGCCTCAACTCTTACAGGATAGTTGTCGTACGGAAGAACATTGTCCGTGGTCGGAACATCCTTAAGATCCTCATATGCATCCTCTATCCTCCATACTTCACGGGTGGAATAATCGGGCAGCATAGCCGAAAGATCCGTTGAACCGAAATAGCTTGCCGTGTATTCTTTTCCGTTCAGAACTATTGTTTCCGATGAAAGAGGTCCGGCTTCATACTTCAGGTCCAGAAGTGATTCGCATATAACCGTCCCTCCGTAGAAATCATTCAGTCTGTTTGCCATACAGGGAACCTTTCCGGTCTTATAATCCATGCCGTCCGGGATGGTATGCGCACTTCCGTATATTCCCATGATATCCCTGCCGAATATCCTCTCATATTCGGTGATGAAATTCTGGGCCATCATGTTTTCCCTGTAAACCTCATCCCCCGACCGCTGATAATACGATCCCTGGTCCATGTTCTCAACCGCAGTCACATACTCATAGGAGCTTTCATCATATCCGTTTTCGAGAAGATATGAAATGTATCTTTGTCCGGTAGTCGCATGCTGGTGTCCCACATCGGTTCCGTGAAATACGGTCTCCGGACATTCATCCTTGATCTTCTTCAAAAACTCAAGAAAGCTTTCGGTATGAACCTGCGTTCCGTCAATATCATCATAGACTTCATAAAGGATGTCATCATTATCCGACTGCATCCATACGTTAAGATACTCCGCCGTAAAGTAGGGAAGCTCCATGAACAGATCCCTCATGCCGTCATTATGGTAGTATGAATCCCACAGCTCGAATTCACCATCTATGATGGCGGTGTTTCCGTGTTCTTCACCGTACAGATATATATTCCCCGCATCTTTCGGAAGCTGCGGAGTCGATATGGTATAAAAGCTTCCCAGAAATCCTTCGGTCCTTATCGTTATGACCGCTCTTCCGTATACCGGAAAAAAGTAAGTTCCGTTCGTTATGCCTTCCTTTTCGAATACGATCATATTGCCGCACTTTACGGTCACGTTAAGACCGTGTTCGCTTCCGGATGCGCTCTTTACATCAAAGCCCATATAATCCGCTTTCGGAAAAACAGCCTTCTGAAGGGTTCCCGAAAAATCCGCATAAGAAGCGGTCCATTCATACATATTATATTTATCCCTGAGATTGCTGAAGGACCCGATCCTGGTCCTGGCAAATCCGAGATACCGGGCGGCCCCGAATGCGATGAGCGCGATCACCAGTATGATGAGCGTGGATAAAGCTTTCTTTTTGATCTTCATTTATATCCTCTTTTCTATCCTTCAACCAGTGAAGACAATTTCTTCATTTTCAGATGATCGATCAGATACACGATGCATACGAAAAGGAAAACCGCAGCGGCTGCAAACCATCCCCACATCTTCGTAAACAGACCCAGAGCCGCAAAGAGCAGGAACAGCAGCAGGTAGGGCATCATCAGTTTTCTGTAGAACAGCGCCCTGTCTTCATATGTCGTGTGAAGTTCAAACGGCTTTCCGTCGTTTTCCTTCTCGACGATGAGGAGAGCCCTGTCCATTGCCGTTGCCCTGTCAGCAAAGAAATCACCTTTGTCTGCAGATTTATGAGTCCGCTGTAGAATCTTATCTTCTTCATGATCTTTCTCCCATCGTATCCGATGCGAAATCCACAAGCTTCCTGAGTCTTGCAAGCTCCGTCTTCGCAGCCTTCTTTCCTTCCGGAGTAATGACATATTTTTTCTGCCTTCCGTTTACGTCACCGTAGGGTTTGATCCATCCCTTTTCGAGAAGGGAATTTATGGCACCGTACAATGTACCCGCGCCAAGGGAAAGTCGCCCTTCCGTCATCTCCTCTATGAACTGCATGATCGCATAACCGTGCTTGGGCTCATAAAGAGAAAGCAATATGAAAAATGTAACTTCCGTCAGTGCTCCGCCTTTTACATTGTCACGCATGTTCCCCCGCTCCTTTATTACGTTTACCGTAATATATCACTAAACGTAATAGTCGTCAACAAAAAATGCAGCCTGCCTTTTCAGACAAGCTGCACTTTATCATGTTATCTTCGGATTATCCGCAGATTATATCCGCGGTCCTGCATCTTACTACGGAGATAAGATCTGCCGGAGAAAGTTCTATCTGAAGTCCCACCTTTCCGGCACTTACGAATATCTTCTCAAAGCCGGTCGCGGTTTCATGGATGAATGTGGGGAACTGCTTTTTCATTCCGATGGGAGAGCAGCCTCCGTGTACATATCCCGTAAGCGGAAGAAGATCCTTCTGCTTTATCATGTCAATGGACTTTTCGCCCGATGCCTTCGCTGCTTTTTTAAGATCAAGCTCTTCAGCTACAGGAACGACGAACACATAATAACCGCCGCTCTTTCCCTGTGTGACAAGAGTCTTGAAGACCTTAGAGGTATCTTCGCCGAGTATGGCGGCTATCTGTTCACCCGTCAGGCCTGCATCGGGTTCATATGCGTGTGTCTCATATGGGATCTTCTTTCCGTCGAGAACACGGCATACATTTGTCTTATCTTCCTTTTTCATCCTGCTTATCTGTCCTTACTTTCCGAGCACTTCGGCCGCTTCCTTCATCAGGTCGATGATGGGCAGATGCTGGGGACATACCCTTTCGCACTGACCGCATCCGATACAATCCGAAGCCTTGCCGTATCTCTGAATGAGTCCGTTGTAGAAATTCTTGGATCTCCAGTCATCGGGATAACGGCGAAGGGTATTCATGGTCCTGAAGACATCGGGAATGCTTATCCTCATCGGGCATCCGTCGCAGCAGTACTTGCAGGCGGTACATCCGATCTGGGGGATAGCCATCAGCTCATTCGTAACTTCATCTACGATCGCGATCTCGTCTTCGGTCATAGGTTCGAAGTTCGTAAATGTTCCTATATTGTCATCCATCTGTTCTTCGTTGGACATTCCCGACAGAACTGTCATGACTCCGGGAAGGGAAGCGACAAAGCGCAGTGCCCATGATGCGACCGACTTATCCGGCCTGCGAGCCTTGAACTTTGCATCGATCTCGGGAGAAAAGCCTGCGAGCATTCCACCCCTTACGGGTTCCATTACGATGATGGGAATATTTCTTTCGTGAAGTATATCATACAGCTCCTGCGAGCGCACGACAGGATTTGTCCTGTCGAGATAGTTGAGCTGGATCTGCACGAATTCAACTTCGGGATGATCGTCAAGGATCTTCACCAAAAGCTCGGGACTTCCGTGGAAGGAGAATCCGAAATGGGTGATCTTGCCCTCTTCCTTCTTCTTAAGTCCCCAGCTGAAGCAGTCATACTTTTCGTAGACATCGTAGTTATTGCCTTCTTCGATCGAATGGAGAAGATAGAAATCGAAATGATCCACGCCGGCTCTTTCGCACTGTTCGTTAAAGATCCTCTCGATGTCCTCTTCCTTCCTGATCTCCCATGCGGGAAGCTTGGTCGCTATCATGAAGCTGTCCCTGGGGTATCTCTTTACGAGTGCCTCTCTTGCAGCCACCTCGGACTTTCCTCCGTGATAGACATATGCGGTATCGAAATAGTTCATTCCCGCTTTCATATACTTATCAACCATGTTGCAGACCTGCTCATGATCGATTACTCCGTCCTTTTCGGGAAGACGCATAAGTCCGAATCCGAGCTTGGGCATTTTGTTAAGATCGATACTCATAAGGCTGATCTCCTTTCCTGTCCGGGCTCCTCAGAGCCGCAAATGAAATTAACACTCCCACAAAACAAACCGCCGTGCCGGTTATCAGCATCGGTCTCATTCCGAGATTATCCAGGATGACTCCGCTGATAAGATTTGAAAAAACTCCGCCTATGGTGATGGCACTCGTCACATAGGCCTGACCCTTTACCTGATCGTTTTCAGCCATGGTATGACTGACATAATACGCTCCCGCGGGAATGAACACCGCATATGCAAAGAGCTGGAACGACTGGCTTACGAACATCCAGACCATATTACGTGCGAAGATGAGGATAAGTATCTTGACGAAAAACGCAGCCCCCGAAAAGACGAGCAGCTTCGCCGGTGAAACCTTCCTGAGCACAAATCCTATCAGTGCCATAACGGGAAGTTCCAGAATGGCCTGAAGGAAATTGGAATATCCGAGCTCCGTCTCGCCTCCGCCCAGGGCCCTTATGATCTGGATCATAAAATCATTGATCATATTGTGGGCGAAAAAGAAACATATCGATGCAATGACAAAAAGAAAAAATGCGGGATATTCGCGGAAGAAATCCGTAACCTTGCCGTGGGTTTCTTCTGTTCCTGCGGTTCCTTCCGCCGGTTCTCCGGCTTCCGCTTCGCCTGCCGGTCTGTAGAAAAAGACGGCTGCTGCAGATACCGCCATTATGATCACGGTCACCGCAGGCAGCAGATCCGCTCCCTTTGCCTCCACCGCCCTTCCGATAAATGCGGATGTAACGGCAAAGCCTGCCGAACCGAGACCTCTTGCAAGTCCGTACACAATGTCGCAACCCTTCTTCCGGTATTCAAAGCAGAGCGCGGTCATGACGGGCTGGTACGCAAACTGGATCATATAGATAAGCGCATAGATTATGAAGATCACCGGCTTTGAGTCCGTAATGAAACGCAGAAGCACGGACCCTGTGAGGATCACGATACAGGAGATCAGTATGAATCTTCTGTTGGTCAGCCATCCTTTTTTATCTATCACATCGGCTATGAACGGCTGGAACAGAGCCGAGGTGATATTGGCAGTCGCAAGCAGGATACCTACCTCTGTATTTGAAAAGCCCCTGGACATCAGGAAAACCGCAGCGCATGCATGGACCGTACAGAATGCGGCAAAGTAAGCGATGTTCAGGAAAGCATAACCGGTTGTCCAAAGTGCTTTTTTATTCATGTCTCCGGGATATTAATCTTATCCGTCCCCTCAATATCCTATTTTATCAAATATCTCGTCGAGCAGTCTTGCATTCTTTATCGAAAACTCCGCACTGATGTGAGGTTCCTCTCCGTTTTCGATGCAGCGGGAAAGCTGCTCGGCCTCAAGCGTGTAGTTCTGCTTAACATAGAGCTTGCGCTTTATCTCCTTGCCATCCGCGATAACGCAGTACGAAAGATCGCCGGACTGATTGTATTCCACATCCGAAACTATAACACCCTTGCTTCCGTGAATGTAGAGCTTATCCTTTCTGGAATTACAGCCGGGAGTAAAATTCATTCCCACGTTGAAGGATGCCCTGATCTTCTTATCTATCTTGAGAAGTGCGGATGCGAACACATCAACATCCGTCTCTCCGAATTCCGCGTCTGCAAATACAAGCTCGATGTCACCGTCAAAAAGTCTCCTGATCATCGTGGTGCAATAGCATCCGAGATCGTAGACCGCTCCGCCGCCCAGTTCCTTGTGAAGACGGAAGTCCTCGATATATCCCTGTGTAAGGAATTCGGTCTCCATATAATCGACTTCTCCGATGATGCCGCTTTCAAGGTCAAGCTTAAGCGAATCGATGTAAGGACTGTGAAGATAAGCATAGGCCTCCATCAGGATCTTTCCTTCTTCCTTTGCGACAGCGAACATCTCCTCCGCTTCCCCGGCATTCATCGCAAGGGGCTTTTCGCAGAGAACATTCTTTCCGGCTCTGAGTGCCTTGATGACCCACTCCTTGTGGATGTTGTTGGGAAGAGGAATATAAACAGCCTGCACATCGGGATCTTCGAGAAGCTTGTCGTATCCGACATATCCCTTTACAAAACCGAATTCCTGCTTGTAGCTTTCCACCTTCTTCGGATCTCTTCCGGCGATGGCATAAAGCTCGCAGTTCTCACCTTCCTTTATACCCGGAATGGTGCAGTGTTTTGCAATATTAGCGGTTCCGAGGATTCCCCATTTGACAGCCATATCATTCTCCTTTACTCGCATAGGTCCCGAGACCTGACCTGTCTTTATATATCATTCTACAAAGTATGGCCGGCAGATACACATGATTTTTGGCAGAAAAATCATCATTTTTTGTCATTGACCGGGCCGACGATCTCCTCATAAAGATCGAGTCCGAAGCTGGTAAGCTCGGGTGCGTGGGGGATCATGCGGAATGTCCTGCGCCCGTCCTCTTTTCTCTCGGCGGAAAGGAACTGCACTCCGGATTCCGGACGCCCCTGCGTCTCATCATGCATTCGCCTCGCAAAGGAAAGAAGATGCGTGACCGTAAGTATCTTAACGCCCGATTCCCTGAGCGCCCTGATTATGTCGTATGCAATGACGGAGCCTTCCTTTTCCGTCGTGGTTGCGAAGGATTCGTTCAAAAGGACAAGCGATCCGTCACCGATCCGGTCGATGATACCGCTCATTCGTTTCAGCTCTTCATCGAGCCTTCCGCTGTTCATCTCGCTGTCTTCCCTGCGGGTGAAGTGAACGAAGAGATTCGGGAATATCCCGCTTGAGAATGATTTCGCCATTACGGGAAGTCCGCACTGCATCATGACCTGTGCGATACCTATACTCCTTAAGAAGGTTGATTTGCCTCCCTGGTTGGCTCCGGTGATGATAACAAGATCCTTACCCGCAAGGGACATCGTGTTTCCGACAACCGTGACATGATGCTGCATCGACATCACGAGTTCCCTGAGTTCTTCAAACTTCAGATCATTCCGGTCGCAGACCCCGGGATAGCACCACTCTCCGCCGACTCTTTCCATCTGCTCTTTGAGCTGTACCGCTGCCAGATAGAATGCGCTCTGGAACCTCAGCCTGTCAAAGAAAGTACGGAACTCTTCAAGCTCGCTCTTAAGCTCCTCCGTGATATAGCTTACTATTCCAAATTCAAGCTGCTGTACCTGCTCGTCGATATTCTGGTCTCCCACCGTGGAAAACGAATCCGGTGTCAGGGAGTTTTTGAATTCACGGATCTTGTACTTGGCACTTCCGCGCTTATAGAATTTCTCGCTTCGGGATGATACTTCCTCAAGCTTAAGAGAGCTGAATTTCAGTCCGTCCTCAAGTCCGCTCTCCATCACGATCCTCGGTCTTACGACCTGCTCTCGCCCCTCATCCTCTTCATCCGATCCGTCCGTGTAAAAGGAAATATCTCCGAGAACACTCTTCACAAATTCTTCGCGTTCCGCGGAATATGTCTTCAGAAACTCTGTTTTGAAAGCACCCAGTCCGGCGGAACTTAAGTCATCACGCTCCGACAAAAGCGTTCTTATCGCCGAGAGCGAATCGATGAACAGATGCAGAACCTTTATATCTTCCGTAAGTCTTGTAACGGGATTGCTCTGCTGAAGTTTTTCCCTTCCGCCTCTTCCGAGCGTGTTCCACTTGCGGATCACATCACTGCAGATCTCGTACAGAGAACGTATAAGTTCCTCGTGTGAGATGCAGTCCTTAATTATCTCCTGACGGAACTTTATCTCACCTGCGGACTCAAGCGGGATCATCATGACATTCCTGAGAGTCTCCATCAGATAAGTGTCTTCTTTTTCGACGCTCTTAAGCTTTCCGTTTTCGAATACAAGCCTCTTGGCTGCGGAAAGGATGAGCGTCTTTAATCCGAGGTCGCCGATTATGCTCTCGGTATCATAATATTTTTCTCTCTCAGACCTTTCGCGGTCCTTATATAACAGGCATACCTTCATAAGCGCTCCTTCAGCTGCTCGTATGTCAGCCTGTATTTATTCACGACATTTTCCGCACATGCGGTATCATCCGCTTCGCCCCTTACGATCCTGTAGGTCTGAACCCTGTGATCATCCAGCGTTGCCTTGAGGCTTACAACGCCTTCGCCCGCAGAACAGAGTTCGCGAAGATGCGTGACATAGATGCCCATGCATCCAAGGGCCATAAAATGCTCCAGCACGTTCCTTCCCATGATCTCCGCATCATAGCTCGCCGCAGTCGTGAAGAGTTCGTTGATGACCACGAAGGTTCCATACTTTTGCTGTTCCATCATCGGAGCGAGCCTCACAAGCTCCTCTTTAAGTTTTCCGCGTCCCGTCTCAACACTTTCCTCTACGGAAAAGTGCGTCTGAATATCCGGGAAGAAAGGAACGTTTGCGGACTCAGCCGGAACATCGAATCCCATCTGCGCAAGGTAAACGAGCTGCCCGAGACTTCTTGCAAATGTCGTCTTGCCGCCCTGATTGGGACCCGTAAGCACAAAGAACTTCTCACCGGCTTCATATCCGAAATCATTCGGAACGACTTCTTTGTCCTTGGCCCTGTTGGCAAGCGCAAGGGCCATATCGTATAGTCCCTTTGCTTCCATTCTCTTACCCTCATCCGTCTCCGGCTCGGTGAACTTAAAGCCCGACTCTTCCATGTCGATCTGAAGCGATCGGTAGGACAGATAGAAGATAACTTCCCTTTCGAATCTGTGCAGTACTTCCTTTTCATACCCTTCGGACATCTCTGCGGTCTGTTCGATCAGTGCAAAGATCCCGGGCTTTTTCTTCTGTATGATCTCCAGACAGGATTTTTCGATCTCTGTAAGCGTGGGATCCGCGATGAAAGGATTCCGGAGGCTTCTTACTTCCCCGCCTCTCTTTTCCCTGAGCATCTTACCGTAGCTTCCTTCATCCGGTAATTCTTTCAGTTCCACGCTCATCCTGTCCCTGTCATATGTGATCACAAAGCGGAGCGCCCTTATCTCTTCAAGCGTCTTTTCTATCTGCTCCCGCAGTCTTCGGTATTCAACGCTTTCGAGTATCTCCTTCAGAGCGGAAAGGAAACCCTTCATTCCGCCTGAAGTAAGCCCTGCGGATTCCAGCGACTTTGCAAGCTCTTCATAGACATCACAATACGATCCGACCTCCCTTATCTGCCAGACGTATCTTTGCAGAGGGATGCGGACCTTTTCTTTTTCCCTGCGGATGTTTTCGATTTTCTCAAGATCTTCGGTGAATTTTACGAGCGCCGCATATACTTCATCCTTCCTGATGTCCCTGTATACGGCACGGCGATAAGAAACTTCCTCCGGAGACTGAGGAATATACCTGAAATACTTTTTGACGTCCCTGCCCCATTTGACGGTGAGTCTGTCTATCACCTGATCCAGATTCAGATCCCGGAAAAATGGTGCGGACTCCAGGGGCTCGAATTCCCTTGAATCGGGGTTCAGTATACTGAACCCCGCCGTGTTGTCACTTGATGCTCTGTTCCCCATGAAATACCCTCTGTTTCTCCCCCGTATTTTCATTCTAACAGATTAAGCGGGTATTTCAATTATGTAATCAGCTTGCGAGGTCGCGCTTATTGTAGTAAAAGAAGGCGAAGAACACGCCGCATATCATGACTGCCACAGCCAGACAGATCGCACCGGTCGGAGTATCGGCATCGGTGAAGATCTCGGCCGCATTGACGTACGAATAAGGACCAACAAAGAGGTAATCCTTAAGATCCGGGACAACTCTTCCGATAACATCGTAGAAATAGAAGAACATTGCGAGTGCGATTCCCATTCCCATACGGTTCTTCCATGACAGAGCCGAGATACCGAAGCAGATTCCGGCAACCTCGAAATTCATGAGCATCTGTCTTCCCATGAATGTCATAAACTGCGCCGTGGGAAGTTCCTCTCCGAGTGCGGCAAATCCGATGGCATAGAAAATTCCGCAGATGAGAGTAAAGAAAACCAGGTAAACCGCAACGCATAACCCCTTGGCGATGAGCACCTTGGTTCTGGATACCGGAAGCGAGAAAAGGAATTCGCCGGAGTGACCTTCTTCTTCCTTTGATATGATGCCGATAGCAAGTATCGCTGCGAACATTCCTCCGCCCAGACCGTGAACCGTTCCCACCTCCGTTGCGAAGTAGCCTTTCAGGGTCGCGATGCTGAGAGTGCTCATTCCGAAGGCGTCGGAGAATGCGCCCATATTGGAGAACGCATCAGCCATATCCTTCATCTCTCCCTGCATGCTCGAATAGAGAAGAATGCAAGCGAGTCCAAGAAGGCCAACGGACAGGCTCCATATAAGGAAGCTCTTAAGATTCAGTTTTAATTCTTTTGCCAGTATGTGTTTCATCACTTTTCCTCCTCATCTTCGTAGAAGGCAAGAAATGTATCATCATCGATCTTCGGTGAATCAAGCATTGTCAGCCTGCCGTCGCGCATTATCGCAGCGGTTTTGCAATACCTGTTGACCTCCGAAAGAACATGCGTCGAAAGAAGACAGGTCGCTCCCTTTTCCACATATTCGTTAATAAGTTCGAAAAAGTGCTTCTGCACCAGCGGATCGAGTCCGGAGGTCGGTTCGTCGAATATAAAGAGCTTCGGCTTATGCTGCATCGCACAGACGATGCTGACCTTTTTTCTGTTTCCGAGGGAAAGCTCCTTGATACGTTTGTCGGTATTTACTTTCAGCTTTTCACAGATCTTGCCCGCTTCCTCGGAGCAGTCAAGCTCCCTTACATCGGCGGCATATTTTATAACGTCGGACACCTTCATGGTGTTGTAGAACCAAGCCTCGGAAGGCATGTAGCCTACCTCCTTCAGGATCTTCTCGTGATCTGTTACGGAATCCATACCGAGAATCTTGATGCTTCCCTCATTGAATTTCAGGAATCCGAGCATGGAACGGATCGTTGTGGACTTACCGGCACCGTTGGGACCGAGGAATCCGAAGATATCTCCTTTCTTTACGTCCAGTGATACATCGATGACGCCCCTGTTCTTGCCGTAGCTTTTGGTCAGATTTCTGATCTCGATGACGTTTTCCATATGCTGCTCCTTTCTGTGATTCTATTATTAGCAGCAAAATAATACGGGAACAATGCCTGTTCCCGTAAGATGCACTTATTTGCCTTCATCAGGCACTTTTTTATGCTTTGTCTGGAAAAGCCTCAGCTCTTCGTTCAGCTGCTTGTCGTCTATCCGGCGCTTTGACCTGTATATCAGGAACACGCAGAAATATGTCACGAGCAGGTACGCGGCAAGTCCTGCGGTGACCGGGATGCTCTTATCAAACCAGCTTCCGAAATATGAAACCAGACAGTAAATGCAGGTGCAAACGATGATGCCCGCGATCTCTTTTCCGCCGAGCTTATCGGCTTCGTCAAAATTCGCAAAGAGGTAAACCTGTATGTATCCGATCACATAACAGGTAAGGATCATCTCGGCAAGATGCAGGATCTGCGCATCGTAAAGACCGCTGCATACCCTGTACACACAGTAGAAGAACAGTATCGCAAAGAAATAAAGGCATGCCTTGAACTCTATACCTATTTCCCTGGTCAGGTATTTTTCCCACAATGAAAGCTTTTTATCATTTTTCATCCTGTTTATACCCCCCTGAGAAGTTTTCTGAAATCCGAAGCAAAGCGCCTTGAGATCATGATGTGCTCACCGTTTTCAAGTGTTGCATCTATCCTGTTCGATGAAAGACTCTTAAGTGCCGACACGTGATTTAAGTTAATGATCATCGACTTGCTGCATCTGAAAAAGGAATCATCGCTCACCTCACTCATGAACGAACTGAGCGATCCCTCGATCCTCACGACCTTATCACCGGTGTAGACAAACAGCTTGTCATCCACCGTTTCGAGGTAAAGGATCTCGTCCAAAGAAACGGAGCAGTTTTCGCCGTCGGATTTACCCCACAGTTTATTGTCACCGTTATTCAGTATTCCTATGATCCTGGTCAGGTTCGGAGTCAGTTCCCGGTACCGGATAACTATGCTCTCTTCGCCCTCGGATATCTGTTTAATGTCAATGTTCAAATAGTTTTCTCCAAAAACTTTTCTTCACAGGATTCTTATGTTGTTCAAGATGCTGCTTTACCAGCTCCGCGGCTTCCTTATAAACCTCAAGCTCTTTATAACCTTTTTGCAGCCTTATTGTCTTCCCTGTTCCGTATATGGCAAGGGAGTAACTGTTGTCACCCCGAAGAATCTCTCCCACTTCCCTGTCTCCCAGAAGAATATCGCACGGTGCGATCGGTCCGAATCCGTAATCACATATGCACCTGTTATATCCGTAGCAATCAGGACAGAGGAATACTGTGTTGGTGGCAGAGCGGGAAAAATAGGTCTTTCCGCAGAACTTGCATTTATTATGTACATCACGGCCGCCACAGTTAACCTTCGTAAACCATGCGGTAACCTCCAATTCCGTCACGGGTACTGTTTGATCCGGATCACCTTCATTAAGTTTACCCGTGATCTTCAAAAGCAGGGACTTATCTTTACGTTCAAGAACCTCGAGTCTGTTATCGTATGTGGGGTGATGATCCCCGCAAAAGAGATCGGATTCCGACTCCTTTTTGGATTCAGGCAGGGAAGATACAAACCCGGGCTGAAGATAACTGTCAAAGAGCTCAACCTCAGGAAAAGAGATCTCCCAGGCGACGGAATCGCATTCAATCCTGAGGCAAATGAGATACGGCACATCTTCACGGATATCCCCGTCCTCGATACACCATTTTGCGGAGGCAACGGAATACTTTTGCTCGCGATCAGGGCCCTTCATTATCAAAGTTTTTGCCGGATTATCGGAACCTAACATTTTGGGGAATCACCTCCGAGCTTTTTCCCGCGGGGACTCATGAAAGCAACTTTATTGATGTCATTATATCTTATTATCGTGCCAATAAAAATCCGCAATAATTTCCTGTTTAAATTCTTCCGCTCTTGTAATATTATACAGGAGAAGTTACAAAACAAACCAATGCTACAGGAGCGAGGGGTTTTTATGGAAGTATCACTTACAGGCGGTTATGTTACGGATTATGATGATTTTTATCTCTGGGTAGAGAGCTTCGAGGAAGATGCGGACGCAAGCGTCATCGCCAAGGATGAAAACGGAGAAGCTGTTACCGTAACAAAAGCAAGAGTCGGTATGGTCGTATCCCATTCCGAATACGACAGCGAAGACGATTACGATGCTGCAGTGGATGATCTGCTCAGCGAAGACTATGATACCTTTGCGGAATTCGTTACTGATGACGGCATTTACTATATCGGAGTAGAGCATCTTGATGAAGGACAGAGAGTTGAATCCTTCGAGATCGAAGACGATGTATATTATTGCTGATAAATAAAAGCCCCTCTGTTCATAAGAGGAGCCTGATGCGAAAAACAAGCGTAGCAGCTTAAGGCTGCTACGCTATTTTCTTCCCGTAAGATAATACACCGCAAGGGCAGTCCTGTGTGTAAGTCCTTCTTTGCTCAGGATGCCGGAGATATAGTTCTTGACCGTACCCTCGGAAATAAAAAGCTTTTCCGCGATCTCCTTATTGGAAAGGCCGTCGGCCACAGCCTCGATGATCTCCAGTTCACGGGGTGAATAACCAGTGCTGTCAAAGGCGGGCGAGGAAGAGCTTTTGTTTTCTCCCGTGCTGCCTGCCGCTGACGACGCAAGTGACTCAAGGACATTTTCATCCATTACTCCGAGCCCGTTATACACAGACTTGATCATCTGCTTTAAATGTTCGGGAGTGTGGTTCTTGATAAGATAACCCTTTGCACCGTTCTTAAGTGCTTTCCTTACCAATTCGTCGTCATCAAAGGTCGTAAGGATCAGGACCTTACCGAGTCCCTCTTCGACGATTATCTTTGTCG
>JAEEGH010008687.1_pt1 | contig 23912 bp, 18 predicted proteins | sample 9134181 | NCBI WGS metagenome assembly JAEEGH01 (sample SAMN16246544, study PRJNA631951) | gut metagenome | biome: gut microbiome; feature: rumen; material: DP-attached | host: Bos | place: Iran: Karaj | collected 2018-10
GTGCTTAATGGGACTCGAACCCATGACCCCCAGGGCCACAACCTGGTACTCTAACCAACTGAGCTACAACCACCGTATCGCCGCCTTTTCCGGGCGGCGAGTGTCATTCTACACGCTGCGTACGTGCTTGTCAAGGACAATTTTCCGGAGTTATGCCCGGCGTTATACCTGCAGCCTTCTGCCCACTTCTTCCAGCACCGCGGCGCTGGGTCCCGGGATCCGTCCGAGCGCGTCCGGCCCCACGTTCAACAGGTAGTTGATGTTTTTGGAGTTGAGCCTGTTTTTGAGTGCCAGGATCTGGTCCGCGGTCTTCCAGTTGTTGTCGAAGGATTTGTAGCCCCAGGTGTCGTTGATGGTGCAGGGAGACTCGCGGAGCTTCTCACCGGCGTCGTTGTCCGGGATCTGGTTGTCGTCGGCGGATTCATAGTCGCCGTAGCCGTTGCCGATGCGTGAATTGACCAGGCAGTCGGGCTGGTAGAACTTGACCATCCGGTAAAGTTCGTCGGTCTGATCCGGGCTCAGGGTCACCGGCACGTCGAACCATATAAGGCACAGGTCTCCGTAGCCCGTCAATATCTCTTTTACCTGCGGAACGATCTTCTCTCTGAAGCAGATGGAGTAGTCCTTGGCGCCGTCGTCGGGATAATCCCAGTTGTTGGTGAGATATGCCCTGTCGCCGCACCAGACCTTGCCGAGAGTGTAGCCGCCGCCGTGGGGATGCGCCCAGTCGAGATCCTGGGAATAATACAGCCCCAGCTTCAGCCCGTGTCTGCGGCAGGCGTCCGCCAGTTCCGCCACCGGGTCCCTCTTAAAAGGCGTAGCGTCGTACACGTTATAATCACAGGCTTTCGAATGATACATGGCAAACCCGTCGTGATGCTTGGAAGTGAATACGATATATTTCATTCCGGCCCGTTTGGCCAGGCAGACCCACTCTTCCGCGTCAAAATAGACCGGGTTAAAGGCCGCCGTCAATTTCCTGTATTCTTCTCCGGGAATGCGGAAAAACTCCTGGGCCCATTCGCCGATCTCCGCCATCCTCTGGCCCTTCCATTCGCCGCCAAGCAGCGAATAAAGGCCCCAGTGTACCATCATTCCGAACTTAGCTTCCCTGAACCACTTTTTATTGTCCGTAAAAACCACCCCGTTCCGCGTTGTTTTTCTCTATTATACCAAACATTGCGTAAAAAAAGAACCCGGGCTTTTCGACCACCCGGGTCCTTTTATTGCAAAAACCTCAGTGAAATTCAGTTTACCTTTTTTTCAACATATAAATTGCATTGTACTTCCGCCGCGCCTCCGGACAAGCAACCGCCCGGGGTTATGGCAGATAATACATTATTCGGTCTTCTCCTCGGCTTCGGCCTCGGCATTGTCCGTGTTGGCGTTGAGAACGTCAGCCACACTGCCGCCGAGTTTGGAAGCGAGAATGTCGCCGATGGAAGTTCCCATGGAAGCGGGAACGGTATCGCCGTGGATCTCGTCCTCGTCTTTTCTGGGCCTTCTCTCGCCCTTGGGGCCTTTATCCTTGCGTCTGCGCTCTTTCTTCTCGCGGACGATGGGATTTCCGTCTTCGTCAAGTTCCTCGGGCTTCGGCTCGGGATCGTAGGCCTGTACTTCGCGGATGGAAAGGTTGATCTTCTTCTCCGGAATGTTGGTCTCGATGATCTTGGCCATGACTTTCTGGCCGATCTTCAGGCAATCCTCAGCCTTTGTGATGCGCTGATTGGAGATCTGGGAAATGTGTACCAGTCCGTCAACGCCGGTGGCGATGTTCACGAACACGCCGAAGCTGACAAAGCGCACGACGGTGACTTCCAGGATATCGCCGACCTGATACAGGTCTTCCGCATCCGCCCAGGGATCGTCCTCGGCTTTTCTGTATCCGAGAGAAATGCGCTTCTTCTCGGGATCGCACTCGAGGACTCTGACTTCCACTTCCTGTCCTACGCTGACGACTTCAGACGGATGATGGATCTTCTCCCAGGAGAGCTCGGTCAGGTGGATAAGTCCGTCGTATCCGCCCAGGTCAACAAAGGCTCCGAAAGGAGTCAGGCTCTTGACCTTACCGGTGCAGACTTTGCCCACGTACATATCGGACCAGAACGTCTCGTCGAGTTTTGCTCTCTCGGCGACCAGGAGCTGTTTCCTGGAACCGAGGATCTTGTTGCGGCCCTTGGGGCCTTTTTCGAAGGCGATGATGACCACTTCGATGCTCTTGCCCACGAACTGGTTGATATCGCTTACGAAACGCTCGGAGAGCTGGGAAGCGGGAATGAAGATACGGATGGAACCGAGGAAAGCGACCACTCCGCCCTTAACGGCTTCAGTGACTTTAACGGTCACGGGAGTCTTGTTGGCGAAGGACTCCTCAAGGAGTTCCATGTTCTTCTTGTTGTCAAGGCGTCTCTTGGAAAGGATGGTCTCGCAATCCTTGTCGTTAACCTTAACGACCTGTGCCATGACTTCGTCGCCGATCTTGAGCTCGGGCACTTCGTGTCCGGGAACGGGAGCGAATTCGTCGATGGCGATAAAGCCCTCGTACTTGAATCCGAAGTCCACGTAAACGCCCTTGTCGTCGATCTTGTTGATGCGTCCGGTGACCACGTCGCCGTTCTTCACGGCGCTGAGGGAATCTTCAAGAAGAGAAGCAAAGCTCTCGTCCTGATCCGCGTCCTCGACGGTCTCCGCAGCCTTCTCGACGGCTTCGGCGGCTTCCTCTTTAACTTCGGCAACGGCCTCTTCCACCGTTTCCTTGACTTCCTCGGCTTCGGAAACTGCTTCTTCTTTAACGGTTTCGGCAGCTTCCTTGACTTCTTCAACTTTCTCCGCAACTTCTTCCTTAGCGGCCTCGACGGTCGCTTTGGTCTCTGTTACGATCTCCTCTGCAGCGGCTGTTGCTTCGTTAACCACTGCGTCAACGGCCTGTGCGGCTTCGAGAGTCGCACCTTCGACTTTTTCGATTTCACTCATGTTACTAATAACCTCCTCGATGATCCAGTCGGGCGTCGATGCTCCGGCTGTCACCCCAACAAAAGAAATGTTTCGCAGCTTCTCTTTCGGCAGCTCGGCGGAATTTTCCACCCAGACGGCGTCCCGGCACAGTTCCCGGCAGATATTGTAGAGCTTTTCGGTGTTCGAACTGCCTCTGTCTCCTACAATGACCATAAGCTCGGAGCGTGCCGCGATATCGGCTGTTTCTCGCTGCCTCCCGGAAGTCGCACTGCATATTGTATCAAAAATTTCAACATTGTCAAAGACTTTTTTAACTTTTTCGGCGAATTTTTCAAATTTTGTCTTCGAAAACGTAGTTTGTTCCAGGACGGTCACGGGAATTTCCGGATTTTCTGCCAGAAACGAAGAAATATGGTCGAACAAAACCTCCGTATCGTCCGATACGAAGGGCTCCCCTTCGCACCATCCGCGGATGCCCGCGACCTCGGGATGAACGGGATTTCCGACAATGACAACGTGGTTTCCCTCCGAAGAGCGGCCGGATGCCAGTCGGTGGATCTTTTCCACGAAGGGACAGGTGGCGTCAATGACCCTGCACCCGCACGCTTCAAGCTTCCGGTATACGTCCCTGCCTACGCCGTGGGCGCGGATGATCACGCTGACTTCCCTGCCGCCTTCCACGGAGCTCATAAACTTCTCGAGGGCTTCCACGTCGTCAACGACGGTGAGCCCCTTTTCCCGGAGCCTTTCGATGACCGCTTTGTTGTGGATAAGATCGCCGTAAGAAACTACGGCGCTCCCGTCGGCTTCCGCCTTCCGGAGCGCCTCGAAGGCCAGCTTTACGCCGTGGTCGACTCCGAAACAGAATCCCGCGGTCTCAGCCTTTTCGATCTTCATCCGTTACCTCCATCATCGCGTAAAGGTCTATCATATACTGCTCGGCCGCCTGCTTTATGGCGTCCTTGTCGGACACGTTTTCCGCTCCCACCAGCTCTACCGGATCGACCGGTTCGCCGAATTTGACGTAAACTTTTCCAAAGAGCCGGATCTTGCCCCAGATCGCTACCGGCACCACTTTCACGCCTGTATCAAGGGCCAGCCTGAGGAAGCCGGGTTTTACGGGGAGCGACAGTCCCCTGCCTTTGGACCTGGTGCCGTGAGGGAAAATGCCCACGGCTTCTCCGCTCTCCAGAAGGCTTATGGTATGGGCCGCGCCGCCCACGTCGTTGTTGTCCCGCTTCACCGGATAGGCGCCGCATTTTTTCAGCAGCCAGCCGAAGGGTTTGAACTTGAACAGTTCCTGCTTGGCCATCCATTTGATCTTACGTTTGATCTTGTACCCGATCATAAACATATCCATCATCGTCTCGTGATTGGGAGCGACGAGGCAGGCGCCTTCTGCCGGCATCCTGTCCTTGTTCAGCACGGTTACGGGAACGAATATCTTGAATATTATTCTGCACAAAAAACGTAAAAACAACATAGGCGGTCCTCACAAATAAAAAAGCGCACTGCCCGCTGGCAACGGGCGCTGCGCCGGAATATCAGATCATACGTTTATACGTGACAATACGATGGATTTTACCGCGTTGATGGACTCTTCCAGGTTCAGATCGGTGGTGTCGACCAGCGCGGCATTCTCGGCCCTGGTGAGAGGCGCGAAGGACCTTTCGGAATCGTTCCTGTCCCGCTCGATCATATCGGAATAAACCTGCTCGAAGGTGTGGGAAGTGTCCCCTTTATCCACCAGCTCCTTGTAGCGGCGCTTGGCCCTTGCCAGAGGCGAGGCGGTAACGAACACTTTCACGGTGGCGTTGGGAAGCACGTAGGAACCTATGTCTCTTCCGTCCATGACCACGTTTGCGCCTTCAGAGATCTTTCTCTGAAGTTCCACCATTTTAAGCCTCACCGCAGGCACCACGGCCACGGCGGAAGCGGCTTTGGAGACTTCGTTGGTGCGGATGAAATCCGTATAATCCTCTCCCTTGACGAAGACTCTCTGCACGCCGTCGACGTAACGTACGTCCAGTTCGAAATCTTCCAGGAGGTCGATGAGCGCCTTCTCGTTGCCCTTGTCGGACCAGCTGCCGGAAAAGTCCACGCCTTTTTTGATGGCGTACAGCCCGAATGAACGGTACATCGCCCCGGTATCCAGATAGAGGAAATTCAAATCGGCGGCAATGGACTTCGCTATGGTGCTCTTTCCGGCTCCGGAGGGTCCGTCCAGCGCCACGCTGTAATAGCCTTCTTCACGTTTTTTCGTTTTTATAAACATCTATCTTCCTCCCTGAACGGTCATATGACCCGGTGGCCAACGCCGATGGACATTTCGTTGAGGTGGAGCATTCCTATGCCGAAGAACAGGCAGACGCTGACGTGAGGGCCGCTTCTGGCGATGCCGATCTTTCCGCCTACGTTAAGGCCTATGGCCTTGTGCATGATCTGGGAGACCGCTTCTCTGGCTGCTCCCGCCACGGCGCCTTCTTCAGTGTGGGACTCTCCTATGAGGCCTTCGCGCTTGGCGGCCACCACGGCTCTTTCGATGATCTTGGTGATGGAAGTGATGAAATCACCGCCGAAATCCACGCCTGCGGCAAGTATCTCCTCTTCCCGGAACCTGGCGCAAAGCTCTTTCTCTTCTTCCCTGGTCTTGGTCAGGGCAACGCGGATCGCCGCTTCCACAACGTCTCTGCTGCTTAGCATAACGGATCTCCTTAAAAATCTTATACGGCAAAACAAGCTTCCCGCGGACCGCGCCGCGCGTAAGATCATATTGCCGTACGCTCATTTTATCACATACCGGAGTCAAAAATCAATCGGAAGTCGAAAAGGCAAAAAAAGTCAGTTGTTCTTTTTGCCGTAGAACGCGCCGCACACCGCTCTGTACGGGCAAAATTCGCAATGATAATTCTTCGAATGGTCCGGTTTCGGTGCCGCCGTGAAAAGTCCGGAAGATATATTCTGCCCTGTTCCGGCAATGACCTGGTCTACTTTTTCGGAATAATACCGGTAATCGTCGAAGGAAGGCCGCTTCTTCCTCTTTGAAGCGCTGACAACGCCGCTGTCGGTCTCGCCGTTGAGGCCTTTGAAGACGCTTTCGGAGCCGATGACGATACCGTCCATCATAAACCGCTTATCGATATTGACCGGTGCGTCCGAAGTGGCTTTGGTCCTGGTCTCTCCCGATTCTATGCCATCTCCGAATATGAAATAAAGGCCTGCGCCGGGAACGACGGAGACGCCGGGCGTGCGGATCATCGACGCCACTTTTTCCCTGGCCTCGGACGTGCCGGATGCGGCTTTCATATAAGTGATCAGCTGGATGCTGAGCCCCGCTTCCACGTCGCGCATATTGACCGTTTTATCGGACGATTTGTAGTCCACAACGCTCACGTATACGCGCTCTCCGTCGGAAAAGGCGTCGAGCCTGTCTATCTTGCCCTTGACGTAAATATTTTTAGTTTCGTCGGTCAATGACTTTACCGTTACGGGGGGCAGCGTTCCTCCGCCTCCGAAAGTGCATTCGAAGGCCAGCGTCTCGAACCGTCCGGTCCTGTACTGCTTCCCGACGGCTTTCAGCACAACGGAGCAGAAGTTCTTGAGGCGCTTCATTATGAGCTTGTTCTTTTCAGAATAGACCAGATCGAATTCAGGATACTGTTCCACTACCGCCTCGTCGAAAAAGCCGTCGGCCAGTTCTTTCGAGCGCCGTTCCAGCTCTTCGTCGGTAAATTCCAGATCCCGCTCCCGGAACATCACTTTTCCGCCTTTTTCAACCACGGAATGCATTATGGTGCCCAGATCGGTGGCCATGAATTCTCCCTCGTCGCGCTCCTGGACGTTGAGGCCGTAGTTAAGTACGTACGCCATTGGGCACTGGTTGTAGCTCTCTATCTGTGAAACGCTGAGAGTGGGTTCGTCGGAAAGCCTCAGGAGCCTTCCGGACAGGTTCGGGTCGAGCAGGAAAGCTTCCGCCGCGTTCTGTCCCTCATGCAGATCGGCTGTCGTCGTTCCCGCCTCTTCCTGCACGTCTGCGCCCATGCCGTAAGCGCCTTTTACTTTCAGCCCGGGAACGGAGTTCAGTATGCGTTTTATGACTTTCGGAGAAGGATAAGCTTCGTCGTCGCCGCTTTTCAGGGCGTACGAAATATATACGTGGTCCGAGGCGGAGAAAAGTGCGGAATAGATCATAAACAGCTCTTTGTAGGCCCTGTTAAGGCTGCTGTCCGCCAGGCCGATCCCCGCTTCTTCCATTATCTTCCGCTCATAATCACGCAATATGCCGCTGTCGGTGACCTCCGCAGGCATGACGCCTTCGTTGACGCCCAGCATGAGCACGGCCCTGGGAGCTCCGATCCTTGACCGGCCGGTGCCTGTGACGCGGACGCAGTTACGCTCCTGGGGAATGAATCCTATCTCCAGCCCTGCGAATCCGGTCTCGACGTAATTTTTAAGAGTTTCCGCCAGCCTGTCCCGGTCAGGGGAAGGCCTGTCCTTCATAAGGTCTTTTATCATGGCGAGGGTGTCGACGATCACGTTCCATATCCTGCGGAATTCTTCCGCTTTTACTGTGTGACCCTCACGTTCCAGTGCTTCGCTTTTCTCCCTTGCCCGCGCGTCCAGGCCTATCTCTTTAAGCAGGGCCGTCAGTCCGTCCACGGCGCTGCCGATTCCTTCGCTCTCTTCGAACACGGCCTTCAGCTTCAGGTATAAGTCGTATAACTTTCTTAATTCTTCCTGATCGCACCTTCCGTATTTGCGGGAGCCGGACATATTATGGGAAAGTATGTAATTTTCCAGTTCGTCCTGGCGGGACCTGTCGTTGACGATCATGCCGTTTTTCAGAAGCGAGATCACGTCGTCGCGGTCCATATCGTAAATGAACACGTCGAGCATTGCCCTGACCGTCACCACCGCCGGGTTGGAATATATGTTTTTCGTATCGTCGATAAAATACGGGATGCCGCGGGCGGCAAACACGGGCCCGACGTAACCCGAATAGTCGCTCACGTTTCGCACCGCTATGGCAATATCCGAATACTCGTAACCTTTTTCCGCCAGGATACGTATCTTCTCCGCCGCGCTCACCACTTCCGAATAAGGGTCTCCTGCGGCAACGATCTCCAGCGGGAATTCCGGATCGTCCCGGGCGCCGCTTTCGAACTGCGTCAATATCTCCGGCTTCAGCGCCGTGTAAGACCTCTCCAGCGCCTCCAGGAAACCGTTCCTGTACGAAAACGGTACGGCAGGCAGCTCCGCCATATCCCTGACAACGACGCCGGACCCACAGTCCACCGCCGTTTCCTTAAGCTTGTCGAGAGTGGCGTCAACGGCACGGAACACCGGTTCGCTTTCTCTGGAAGTGCAAAGGCCGATCGTCACTTCGGCCCCCGATCTCAGCATGCAGGACACCAGCGACAGCTCCGCGTCCGTGAACCCGGTAAATTCGTCGATCCATACGGAAAGCCCTTCGAAGAAACGGTTTTCGGCCGCCAGCTTCACGGCCTTTTCGATGGCCAGCGAAGAGGTGGTATAAGCTTTTTCTATCTCATCCATATATGCGGAAAAAATGAGCACGGTATCGGCCAGTTTCGCCTTCCGGATGCCGGAAGAACCGTCCTGAAGCAGCGCGAATTTGTCCATCAGCGCCGTTTTATCCGGATTGTACGCCTCCAGCTCGTCGAAGAGCTTCATCATCGACAGTATCTCGGAGGGCCGCCTTATGAGGTCCGTATAGTAAGTCAGATTCGGAGATATATCCGCCACAACGGCAGTCAGCAGCATGGTCCTTTCCTGCCGCGTCAGCATACGCTCCGCCAGGCCGCCGTACTTGCCAAGTATACGGTGGGCAAGTCGTTTGAATGAGAGCACTTCCGAATGGAGAAGCGCCCTTCCCTTCATAAAATCGTAGGACAATATCCTGCGCTCGGCTTCCACGGCGTATTGTTCGGGCACGATGAAATACGAGGGCCTCACCGGAAATTCGTTGACGGGGTCAACCGGGGCAAGGCCGGCTGCGGCGCTTTCGTTCCTGCCGGGGCCTCCGTTCCGGGCACCGATGGACGAGAGCGCGAACTCTCTGGAACAATATTCGCTTTTGCCCGATTTGGCCCTGCCTGTGATAACCGTCAACATCGTATCGCGCCGCCTTTGCCGGAACGTCCGGCCCGTAACACCGAACTTAACTCTTAACGCTTAACGCTCAGATCTTCAATACCGAGCGTTTTTCGAGGGAATTGATCTTTTCGCTGAATTCGCCCTGCTTGGTCGCCTCCAGCGCCTGCTCCATATCGTACAGGCGGGAGTCAACGATGTCGAGATAATGGAGTACCTCCGCCTCCGGAAACGCAGGCTTTTTGGGGCTGCCGAATTCCGGCTCATAGTGATGGGAAAGTATCATATGCTCTATCAGTACCGCCTTGTCCTGGGGAATGCCCAGCTCTGTCGCCGCCGCGTCCACCATACAGATTCCCAGCGTGATGTGGCCCAGAAGATTGCCCTCGGTGGAATAATCGGACACCAGGCCGCAGTCCATCAGGTTCATCTCCCTGATCTTGCCTATGTCGTGGAGGATCACTCCGGCGTACAGCAGGTCTCCCTTCAGAGCGGGATACAGTTCGGTATAATGCCTGGCGCCTTTCAGCATTGTATAGGTGTGATAAAGCAGCCCGGAGCGCACGGAATGGTGGAAAGATTTGGCAGCCGGATAGACCATCAGCTCGTCTTTATATTTTTCGAGTATATGCACCGTCAGTTTTTTCAGGTCGCGGTCTTCGATGGCTGAAGCGATCCGCATGCAGTATGCGTACATTTCTTCCGGTTTTTCAGGCGCAGAAGGCACCAGGCGGGATATGTCGATGTCCTCCGAATCGGTGGTCCGGCGGATCGTATCGACCCTCAGCTGGAGAGCGCCCTGGAATTCCTTGACCAGGCACTCGGCGTACACTATGGTCCCTGCCCGGAACAGTATCTCGTCTCCGTCTTCCGCGTTCCACATCTTGGCGTTGATCTCGCCGGAATCGTCGCAGAGAGTCAGGTCAAGGTATCTGCTGTTCTGGTTGGAGACCCGGACGTCCGAAGTCTTGAGATAAAAGTAGCCGCAGATATTGTCGCCTTTTTTCATTTTCGCGACTTTCGAAGGCATATAATCTACCATGATCGGTCCCTCCCCGTTCAGTCTTTACGGTTTATTTGCTTATGTTCCCGTTTCCCGTCTTAATATATCTTTAACGCACCAGTCGAAGCCCTCTGTCACACCCAGGCACCGGGCTTCCGCATCAGGCTGTTTTCCGGGAGCGTCTTCGTTCTGCTCGGATCTCACGTAGACTAAAAGCGGCACGTATTCTCTCGTATGGTCCGTGCCCGCAAACCCCGGGTCGCACCCGTGGTCCGCCGTAAAGTACAAAATATCGTTTTTATGCATCAGGCCGCAAAATCCTTCGAGGTACCGGGACAACCGGCTGACCTCCCGGCCGTACCCTTCCGGATCTCTGCGGTGGCCGTACAGCGTGTCCGTGTCAACGAGATTGACGAACACCAGGCTGTTTTCCGGGACAGCGTCTCCGGCCCTGTTGACGAGCTCCGTCATGCGGCGGAGGCACTGGTCGTTGCCCTTGTCGTGGTACGAAAGTATGAAGCCCTGCTCGTTGAAGATGTCGCCGATCTTGCCCACGGCAACCACGGGGATACCTTTGTCCTTAAACGAAGTGGTAAACACGGATTCCCCGGGAAGCGCTATCCCGAAATCCCTGCGGTCCAGCGTCCTTGCGAAACGGCTGCCGGACCCCTCGGGAGCGTCCCTGAACGGCCGGGCAATGACTCTGCCTATCCCGTACCTGTCGCACACTTTCCTGGCGCCCAGGCATATCCTGTACAGCTCGTCGAGCGGTATCACGTCAACGTGCGCCGCGATCTGCATCACCGAATCCGCGGAAGTGTATATGATCGGCTTCCCCGTCTTTATATGCTCAGCGCCCAGTTCCTCTATGATCACGGTGCCGGAAGCGGCGTGGTTCCCCAGGAACTCGTACCCGGTCTCCTCTTTAAGCGCGTCGGTGATCTCTTTGGAAAAAGAAGGATATTCGGGAGGCATCTGCACCAGGTTCACGTCCGTTTTGATGCCCGCGATCTCCCAGTGGCCCGTCTGAGTGTCCTTGCCGGGGGACGATTTGTGCATGGCTCCGAAATATGCCAGCGGGTATCTTACGCTTTTGGCGGAAGGCAGCGGCGTACCGGCGGTGAGCTCATGAGCGTTGCCCAGTCCCAGCCGTTCCAGGAAGGACCATTTCTCTCCTCCGATGCCTTTAGAAGCGGAAAGCGCCGTGTCGGATCCGGCATCGCCGTACATGTGAGCCTCTCCGTCTGCGCCTATGCCAAAACTGTCGCATACTACGATGAAATACATTATCTCTCCTCCGACCTGATCCTGTCCGCCAGATCACCCAGCTGCCGGGCAACGTCTTCCGACGCCCTGAACCCGTACAGTTTTTTCTCTTCTCCTTCAAGAATATGGGCTACCGCCAGGCCAGGCACTTCTCCCGCCTCGGGCAGGTATTTTTTTAACAGTTCCTCAGGGCCGGGAATGAAGCCCAGTTCGTAATTGAGCCTCAGCGTAAACACCGACCTGATCAGTTCCGTGTCCGTTTTCGTGTAGCACAGCGCGAACAGCGTGTTCAGATACAGCCTCAGCACCTCCGGCTCTGGAGAATCCTGCACCAGGTTCTTTAACAGTTCACCGGTGATCTCTCCCGCCGCCGTGTACCTGTCGATGTCCCCGGACAATCCGTAGAAGTTCTCGATCAGTTCTCCGCCGGAGAGCGTATACAGATCTCCTTTTCCGCGCACCAGTTCGAACCGGCAGAACGCATATGGCAGCGTCAACGGCAGATTCTTGCTGCCTTTACGCCTGGCCCCTTTCGCCACTGCTTTTATGAGGCCGAGCTCCCCCGAAAACAGCGTCAGGATCCTGCTGGATTCCGAATAATCGCTGTACTTCACCACTATGGCGTTGGAGGAAATGTATTTGTCGTTCATCTGTCAGCCGTTCGCACGTTTACGCCGTTCATACGCTGCGGTCGTTTATTTGTCCCCGAAGCCCTGCTCCACCAGGAAGCCTTTATTGTTGCGCCAGTTTTCGCGCACCTTTACCCAGAGTTTGAGATCGACCTTCTCTCCCAGGAGCTTGCCGATATCCTCCCTCGCCTTGGCGCCGATCTTGCCCAGCATGGTGCCGTTTTTGCCCAGAATGATGGACTTGTGGCTTTCCTTGTCGCAATAGATGGTGGCGTCGATGTGGGTGCTTCTGCCGTCTTCCCCTTCTATGAACCGTACGATCTCCACGCCGGTGCCGTGGGGCACTTCGTCTTTAGTGAACAGCAATATCTTTTCACGGATGATGTCCGCGGCAATGTCTCTCATGGACGTGTCGGTTATATATTCCCTGTCGTAGAGTTCCGGCCCTTCCGGAAGCAGTTTCACCACCGATTCCAGCACGATGTCCAGTCCGTCGTCTTTAAGAGCGGATACCGGGATTATGTCGCTGAACGGATATTCCGCGGAAAGCGTGGCGATCCTCTCCAGCAGAAGTTCCTTGGCCACCATATCTATCTTGTTGATCAGGGCAACGGTGGGTTTTCCGGCCTGTTTGATCAGGTCGATTATCTTCCTGTCCGCACTGAGCAGCGTCCTGTCCGTGGCGTCGCACACGTATATCACCGCGTCAACTTCGTCCAGCGTCTTCTTCGCCGCGTCGGTCATCAGTTCTCCAAGCTTGTTCTTGGGAGAGTATATGCCCGGAGTGTCGATAAATATGATCTGATGGTCCTCGGTGCTGAGGATCGCGCGCATATTGCTCCGGGTGGTCTGAGGCCGGGGCGAAGTTATCGCGATCTTCTCGCCTACGAGAGCGTTGATAAGTGTGGATTTTCCTACGTTCGGTCTGCCTATTACCGTAACGAAACCGGTCTTGTGCGCCATACTTCCTCCAAAATGAATCGTCCGCCGTTAAAACTGTCCGGGGCTGTCTGCCTTTTATCTCCCCGCCTGTTATTACCCTGTTAATCGTCTCTGGTTATACCCAGCCCCCGGAGCATCTCTTCCTGGAGCTTTTCCATCATTTTCGCATCCTTCTCGGTCTCGTGGTCGTACCCCAGCAGATGCAGGCAGGAATGGGCCGTCAGGAACGCGATCTCCCTTTTAAGGCTGTGACCGTATTCCTCCGCCTGACGCGCCGCTCGCTCAACCGAGATAACTATATTTCCCAGATCCGCCATATCCGTGTCCGGGTCGATATCCGCCGCTCCGACTTCCGTCTTTCCGTTCTCGAAAGAGAAGAACGGGAAGGACAATACGTCCGTGGCCCTGTCGATCTGCCTGAACCGGCTGTTGTACTCCTTTATGGTACCGTCGTCCGTAAACAGCAATTCCGCGCCCAGCCCCGAAGCCCCCGCCCGAAGGGAGCTGGTTTCGATATCGCTGTACTCAGGGCCGCAGGCGGCTCTGAACACCGCGGAGCAGGCGGCGTATATGGCTTTGCGTTCATCTTCCGAAACGTTTCTGAAAACGTTCCTGTCTCTGGAGATCCTGAGAATGTGCCTCATATCTTACGCTCTCTTTTCGTTCTTTTCGCTCTTCTCGTACGCTTTTATTATCTTCTGCACCAGCTGGCAGCGCACCACGTCGCGGCCCGTCAGATTCACGAAACCTATCTCGTCGATGCCTCCCAGTATCTTCTGGATGCCGGTGAGGCCAGAAGTCTTGTCCCTGGGAAGGTCTATCTGGGTCACGTCGCCCGTGACCACCGCCCTGGAATATTGACCGATGCGGGTCAGGAACATTTTGAGCTGCTCCGGCGTGGTATTCTGGGCCTCGTCGAGGATGATGAAGGAATTGTCCAGCGTGCGTCCGCGCATATACGCCAGAGGGGCTATCTCTATGGCGCCGCGCTCGTAGTTTTTCTGATATGCGTCGATGCCCATGATGTCGTAAAGGGCGTCGTACAGAGGCCTCAGATAGGGATCCACTTTGCTCTGAAGATCACCGGGCAGGAAGCCCAGTTTTTCACCCGCTTCCACCGCGGGCCTGGTCAATATGATCCTCGACACTTCGTCTTTTCTAAAGGCCGATACGGCCATTGCCACCGCCAGGTAAGTCTTGCCGGTGCCCGCGGGGCCGATGCCGAAAGTGATCAGGTTTTTCTTGATGGATTCCACGTATTCCGCCTGGCCCAGTGTCTTGGCCTTGATGGGCCTGCCTTTGGCCGTCACGCAGATGCCGTCGGTGGTATATTGATTGACCGACTGGACGCCGTTTTCGGACACCAGATCGCAGAGGTATGCGGTAAGGCGGCGGTTGACTGTCTCGTTGTCCTCCGAAAGTTTCACGAGGCGCCGGACAACGGCTTCCGCGTTCTTTATATTCTCTTCCGCGTCTCTGTCGTACCCGTCGGAGGAAAGCACTATCTCCCCGTCCGCGTTCAGCGAAACGTCAACGCCGAAAGCGTCTGAAATGACTCCAATGTTTTCGTCGTTCTGACCGAAAAGTGCCGAAGCGTCTTCTATCTTCAGATCCGTTATAACGTTTCTCATCCGGCCGCACCTCCGCCGTCTATTTTATCACATGTCCGCCCCGATTTAAAGAGCACCAGCAGGAGCCCCGCCGGGAACAGTATGGCCGCGCCTATGCCGATCAATATATTTCCGCCCGTCAGTCCGGACACCAGACCCACCAGCCCCGGCCCTGCGAAACAGCCCAGGTCTCCTGCAAGCGCCAGCAGCGCGAACAAAGGAGTTCCAAACCCTTTCAGCCTGCCGCTGGCCAGGCTGAAGCTCCCGGGCCAGAAAATGCCTACCGAGAAGCCGCAAAGACCGCAGAATACCAATTTCACGAGCGGCACCGGCACCAGTATTATGCCGGCGTAGAGCAGTATGCAGGCAGACACGCTTACGGCCATGTATTTGCGCAGCGACAGTTTTCTGCCGGCGGTGCCGAATATGAGCCTGGAAGTTCCCATGGTGACCGCGAACATCAGAGGCCCCACCAGGTCGCCTAAAGACTTGTCGATGCCAAGCCCCGCCTCGGCAAATGCGGAGACCCACTGGGCTATAGACTGTTCCGCGCTGCCGGAAAAGAACATCATGGCGAAGAAAAGCCAGAACATTCCGGAAGTCAGGAGCCGCTTCATCACCGAAGGTCGATCCCCGGACCCGGTCTTAGCCTCCTCCGCAGTTTCCGCTTCGTTGACGCTCATATCGGGTATGGGCAGTTTTATGAACAATAGCCCCGTGGCCAGGGGCACTGCGGACCAGGCGAGGGCCAGCAGCCGCCAGTTGGCGACGCCGAAGAATATGAAAAACAGCGTCGACAGCAGCACTACGCCTGCGTGGCCCCAGCAATAGAACGAATGCAAAAGGCTCATCTGGGCCTCTTTATGGGCAGAAGGTATGGCGGTTATGAGCGGGCTCACCAGCACCTCCAGCAGGCCTCCTCCGCAGGCGTACAGGAACATGCATATCATCAGGCCGGGAAAGTGGCCCGGGACAACGTCGGGCAGCCAGAACAGGCAGGCGATGCCGGAGAAAGCGAATGCGTGGGCAAGTATCATCGACGCCCGGTAGCCGATGCGGTCAACGAATTTGACGGATATCAGATCGACGCAGAGCTGGATCACGAAATTGACCGACGTCAGCAGCGTCAACTGCCCCAGCGTGATCCCGAATTCACGGGAGAATTCCACGAAAAGCAGGGGCACGAAGGTATTGACGATGGCCTGGACAACGTACGAAACGTAGCACCCTGCGGTTGTGGCGCGGTACCGGCGGCCCGGATCGGAGGCGCTATCATTGCGTTGAGAAGCGTCGTTCACGGCTTCATTCATATGCTTCCTCCGTGACCGAACCCAGTTCTTTTTCCGCCGCTTCCGTCCTGGTGAGTATCTCCAGCATCTCCCCGTCAATGGATTCCTTTTTTCCGTACAGTTCCGCCAGTTTCACGTGGTCGCTGGCAATGGCAGGATCGGACAGGGCACGTTCCGTTTCCGCACCCTCGCGCTCCAGAGCCTTTAGCCTCTCTCCCAGGCGCTTGAGCTCGTTTCTCAGCTTGTTAAGCTTCGAGCGTGTCTCTTTTGCTTTCAGGTATTCGTCCTTTCCGGTATTGTTTCTGGTCTGGTTCTCGGCGCTGCCGGCTGCAGGCTGAGCCGGAGCGTAGTCGGCGATATTTATCTCTCTCGTCATCAGGCGGGAGCGGAAATAGCGGTCGTGGGACACGGCGATGATGGTGCCTTCGAATTTCAGGAGCGCCTCTTCCAGCACTTCCCGGGAGGCGATGTCCAAATGGTTGGTGGGCTCATCGAGGAACAGCAGCGGCTTGTGCTCATAGCTGATGAAAAGCAGCTGTAGCCTCGACTTCTCGCCGCCGGAAAGGTCGGAAACGTCCTTAAACGCGTCGTCGCCCCGGAAACCCATTGCCGCCAGCGCCGAGCGCAGTTTCAGGGGGCTCGTGAGCAGCGCGGAGGGCTTGCCCGTATTGACCCGGTCGTACAGCATATCGAATACGGTGCCTTCTCCGGAAACGTCGGAAAGATCCTGGGCGTAATAGGAATAGCCTGTATTGACGCCGATGCGGAAACTGCCGGAAGCGTACTTCTTCTCCTCGGGGCGGAGCTTGCCCGAGAGCATCCTGAGCAGCGTGGTCTTGCCTGAACCGTTGGGTCCCGTGATGAACACCCGCTCCCCTTTATGGACCTCGAAAGAGAGGCCTTGGAACAGCGGGTTTCCGGGGTACGCGAACCCCAGCGAATCCGCGAACAGCACGTCTTTTCCCCCGGGCACGTCTATCTCGAAAGTCACCGCAGGAGGATCTTCCGGACCCGCGGGCTTTTCGATCTTTTCCATACGGTCGAGATATTTCAGCCTGCTTCCCACGGCGATTATGTTCCTCTCCCTGTTCCACTTGCGCTGGTTCTCTATAAACGCGTTGATGCGGGCGATCTCTTTTTGCTGCTGAACGTACGACTTTCTCTGGTATTCCAGATCGGCCTGCCTGAGAGCCGTGTACGCGGCGTAGGGCGCGTTGTACAGAAACGCTCCCGCCTTTTCGATGAGCAGCGTCTTTTTAGTAACGTTGTTCAGGAATTCTCTGTCGTGGGAGATCACCAGCAGCGTGCCGGAGTAGTCGTTTAGTTCCCCTTCCAGCCATACGCAGGTGTCTTCGTCCAGGTGGTTCGTGGGCTCGTCAAGAATCAGTATCTTCGGCTTGGTCAGCAGCAGTTTGGCGATGGCCAGCCTGGTCTTCTGGCCTCCGGACAACGTGGATATTGTCCTGCCCAGGTCGCTTTCTCCGAACCCCAGGCCCTTTAGGATGCTCCTGATCCTGCTCTCGTAAGTGAGGCCGCCGCCTTCGTTATACTGTTCGTAAAGCCTTGACAGTTTTTCCGACAATACGTGGCCTATGGCTTCGGAATCGCCGAACCGTACCATCCTGCTTTCGGTCTCGCTTATCTCTTTTTCCAGTTCTTTCAGATGGGCGAAAGGCAGCATGAACTCGTCGTATATGGACAATTCGGAATCCAGGCCGGAATCCTGCCTGAGATAGCCGATATTGCCCCTCGCGAAGGAGTGTATGTGGCAATCGCCGGAGGTGGGCAGGTATTCTCCCGTGAATATTCGCATCAGCGTGGTCTTGCCCGCGCCGTTGGAACCGATTATGCCGATCCAGTCACCTTCGGATATGGTGAGGTTCACGTCGTCAAGGATAACGTCGTCTCCGAATGCCATCTGCATGTTTTTACATGAAAACAGTATCATGCCGTTTCCTCCCCGGCGTCGTAGATGTCCTGGCGTCCGCTCATCAGGCAGGCCGCGTTGACGTAGAGTGCCCCCATCGAAAGCAATATGCCGCCGCATTCGTTGAGCGTGGATCCGGTAGTGAATATGTCGTCCACCAGCAAGATCCTTGACCCGTACAGTTTTACGGAGGGATCCAACGGAGAGAAGCGCGTTTCCGCCTGGCGAAGGGCATAATTGCGGCTGCTCGTCATCGTATTGCCGGTCCCGTCATTCCTGCGAAGAAGCTTGCGGAAAGGAATACCGGAGGATTCTGACAACCGCCTGGCGACAAGGCCGCTCTGGTCGTATCCTCTCACCGCGAACCGCTTGCCGCCCACCGGCACCCAGGTGATAACGTCGATATCATCGTACCCGCCGCTGACGGAAAGGAAGTTATGCATCAGCGTGGCAAAGGGGCCGCACAGCCATTCTTCGCCGCTGAACTTGTACCTCAGCATGGCCTTTTTTGCCTCTCCGGAATAGCGCATGGGCACGTACAGTTTCAATATCTTTTCCAGCGCTTCGTGGGGCAGCACGTCTGCTTTTTTGTAAAAGAGGTCGAGCCCGGCGCATTTTTCGCACACTCCGGCTTCCTCTATCCTGCGCGGGTCCGCGATCCTGCGGCAGAAGGGGCATTTTACGGGAAATAACAGGTTTTTAATATATCCGTCGCTCATATTCGTTTTCTGGTCGGTCATATATGATATTTAGCGCGCCTTGCGTTACTGTTCCTGCCACATCGGAAGATCTTCGGGAGCCGCGTCAAGACGGAGGCGCCCGGTAAGGCAGGTGTAGCGCTTCTCCTCCGTGTTGTTGTCCGTCATCGTTTTTATGTATTGACGGTCTCCCACCAGCACCACCATCTTTTTCGCCCTGGTCACGGCAGTGTACAGGATGTTTCTGGTGCAGAGCCTTGACGGTATCCCGGACAGGGGCATTACGCAATAATCGAATTCGCTGCCCTGGCTTTTATGTACCGTGATGGCGTAGCAGAGCTCCAGCTGGTTCAGCAGCTCGAAGGGGTATTCCGCGGCCCTTTCTCCGTCGAAAAGCACCGTCAGCGTCCTGGTGCCCATATCGATCCGGGTTATGGATCCCATCTCGCCGTTGAATATGCCTTTTCCGGTGACGCCGCGGCTGGAGATGCTGACCCATTCTATGTCGTAATTATTCTTTATCTGCATCACCCGGTCGCGGACTCTGAAAACGGTCTCTCCGAAGGGAAGCGACCTGGTCTCCCTGCTTCGGCCCGTTCTCGAATAAGCGGCATCCGCCTCCGAATTCAGCGCCTCCTGCAGCATTTTGTTTACGTTGTCAACGCCGCATTCCCCTTTCTTTCCGGGGATCAGCACCTGTATGTCCTTCATAGGGTCAATGCCGTATGCGCCGGGCAATCTCCTGGTCACGATATCCGTGAGCGTTTCCGGCACCAGGGCGGGATCCGGGCAATCCACCATGAAGAAGTCCTTGCCGCGCCTGTTCATTTCCGGAAGCTCTCCGGAATTGATCCGCTGGGCGTTGAATGCGATGAGGCTCTCGTCGGACTGCCTGTAAACGTAGGAGAGCCTTGCCACCGGGAACAGGTCAGAGGCGATGACGTCCTTCAGAACATTGCCGGGGCCCACGGACGGAAGCTGGTCTTTGTCTCCCAGCAGTACCAGCCTGGCTCCGGGCTTCAGGGCTTTTAGCATATGGTACGCCAGCAGCGTGTCCAGCATCGACGATTCGTCGATTATCAGCACGTCAGCGTCAAGTGGGTTCGACTCATCCCGGTTGAACCTGAGCCCCTCTTCTTCTCCCGTCACGTCGTCGATGAGCTCGTCCCTGCTGTATGCGGAATATTCCAGGAGCCGGTGTATGGTGGCGGCAGAGATCCCCACGGCCTCCGCCATCCTTTTGGCGGCTCTGCCCGTAGGCGCGGCCAGCATGCATTTCAGCCCGGACAACGACAGGTACTGGTACACCGCCTTGATTATGGTGGTCTTGCCCGTTCCCGGGCCTCCGGTGATAACGGAAAAGCCGTTGTCCACCGCCGCCTTTACCGCCGCGATCTGCACGTCGTCAAGCTCGAATCCTGACTCGGAAGAGAAATTTTCGATGAAGCTGTCGAAATCTATCTTCGATTTCTTCTTTATAGGCGCTGCGGACTCCGATATCTCTTTAAGGCGGTCCGCCAGGTACTGCTCGCACATGTTAACGTACGATATGAACACGTATGTCTCGCCGTCGATGCTCCGGTCCGGATTATATTCCACCAGGGCGCCTGATAGAAGCAGGCTCGAAAGCGCTTCTTCAACTCTCGCGCGGTCGGTATTCAGTTCGAAAGCTACCGAATCCACCAGCATATCCCGGGGGAAGCACACGTTGCCGAAGCTCAGCTGGGACTGGAGGTAGTAGCGGATGAAGGCGCAGACGCGGCTGCCCGAATTCTGGTCAACGCCCAGGCCCATTGCGATCCTGTCTGCGGTCTTGAAGCCCAGGTTAGGCACTTCTTCGATCAGGCAGTAGGGGTTCCGTTTGGTCACCGCCACCGAATTGACCCCGAATTTTTTGTAGACCGACATTGCCACCCTGGTGGATATGTCCATATCCGCAAAGAATTTCAGCGTCTCGGAAAAATTGAAATATTCCCTGAAAGTCTCCCCTATTGCCAGCGCTTTCTTCTTGGTCACATTGCGGACCACAGAAAGGCGCTCGGGAGAGTAAAGTATGGTCTCGATGGTGTCTTCTCCGAATCTGTCTACGATGGCTCTGGCGGTGACTTCTCCCACTCCGTTGAACAGGCCGCAGGACAGAAACACCACAAGGCTGTCCCTGTCTCCGGGGATAGCCTTGGTGCACTTCAATACTTTAAAAGTTTCTCCGTAGACGCGGTGATCCTCCATGCTGCCGGTGAGAGTGATGAACTCTCCGGGAAAAAGGTCCGGAAGTATGCCGGAAGCGCGGATGGTATCCTCCTCGGAACCGGCACGGAATTCGATGACGGTAAAGCCGTTCTCGGGATTTATGTATATGATGTCTTCGACCCTTCCGCTTATTTCGGTAAGGCCGCGTCCGGTTCCGATACTCATGATTCCTTTCCGTCCCGCCCCGGATCAGGTCCGGAGCCGATCGTCACGCCGAAAAGAGTTGTTCGAATTCGTCGCCTTCGAGACGCTCGCGCTCTACGAGCACTTTCGCGATCTCCTGAAGCTTGTCGAGATTGTCGGAAATGAGCTTTGTAACTTTTTCCTCTTCCGTATCGATTATCCGCTTTACGGCTTCATCGATATGGGCGGCGGTCTCTTCGCTGTAATTCTTGGCGTGGCCGTAATCTCTGCCGATGAACACTTCCTCGCCTGCTCCGGTGTTGAAGATGACGTTGCCCAGTTCCTCGCTCATACCGTATTTGGTGACCATGCTCCGGGCAATGGCACTTACGCGCTCCAGGTCGGAGGAGGCTCCGGTGCTGATGTCGTTCAGCACAAGTTTTTCTGCCACTCTGCCGCCCAGCAGTATGTCAATGGATTCCAGCAGCTGCCCTTTGGTGACGTAGGATCTGTCTTCGTCGGGCCTGTGGAACGTATATCCGCCTGCATCTCCCGCGGGGATGATGGAAACGCGCTCTACCTTGTCCGTGGTGGACAGGCATCTGGTGGCGATTGCGTGGCCGACTTCGTGAACGGCGGTGAGCCACTTTTCCTTGTCCGTCATCACCTTGCTGCGCTTTTCCTTGCCCACGACCACACGGAAGATGGCCTCTTTTATGTTGGCGTTGGTGATCTTGCCGCTCTTGTCCCTGGCAGCCAGAAGGGCGCTCTCGTTGAGCAGGTTCTCCAGGTCTGCGGGAGTGAATCCGGAAGTGTTCTTGGCCACTTCCTGAAGGTCAACTTCATCGGCAAGAGGCTTGTTTTTGGCGTGTACGGCCAATATCTGCGTCCTGGCCTTAAGGTCGGGATAGGATACGGTGATCTTTCTGTCGAATCTTCCCGGTCTGGTGAGCGCCGGGTCAAGGATGTCCGGCCTGTTTGTGGCCGCCATGACGATGACTCCGGTGTTGGATTCGAAGCCGTCCATCTCTACCAGGAGCTGGTTCAGCGTCTGCTCGCGTTCGTCGTGTCCGCCGCCCAGTCCGGCGCCTCTGTGGCGTCCTACCGCGTCGATCTCGTCGATAAACACTATCGAAGGAGCGTTCTTTTTTGCCTGCTCGAACAGGTCTCTGACTCTGGACGCGCCCACGCCCACGTAAAGTTCAACGAAGTCCGAACCGCTGATGTTGAAGAAAGGCACTCCGGCTTCCCCTGCCACCGCTTTGGCCAGGTACGTTTTTCCGGTGCCGGGAGGTCCCACAAGCAGCACGCCTTTCGGGATCCTGGCGCCCAGGGCGTCGAACCGCCTGGGATCTTTCAGGAAGGACACCAGTTCTTCCATCTCTTCTTTTTCTTCATCGGCGCCTGCAAGGTCCTCGAATTTGACCTTGCTCTTTGTGTACAGCCTGGCGTTGCTGCGGCCGAAGGGTATCCGGCTGGAGCCCGTGCCGCCCTGGCCGGAACGCATGATCATAAAGAACAGGAATATTGCCAGGATGCCCAGCAGCACGTAAGGCAGGAGTCGCACGATGTACGGGGTGGTCTTGACGTCCGCCTTGTAGACCACGGGATTGTCGTTGACCCTGATCTCTTCCAGCACCAGTTCCTCGAACACGTCCGTATTGATGACCTTCAGCACGTATTCTCCGGCCTTGTGTTTTTCGCTGCCGTCTCCCAGCTCGATCTTGGCGCTGTTGCTTTCGAGCGAGATGGTCTTGACGTTTTTGGCCGAGAGTTCCGCCACGAAATCCGAGTATTCTATGGTGTTTTTGCCTACGTAATTCGATATGAGCACCACCACGAATACCACGGCGACGAATATCAGAATATAAGGCGATATTGTCTTTAACAGCTTCATCATATGTCAAACCATCACTTTTCGTATATTTCTCTCTTCAGGACGCAGAGATCCGGAAGATTTCTCAGGATCCCGTCGTAGTCCAGTCCGTATCCGATGACGTATTCGTCGGGTATGACGGCGCCCACGTAATCCGGGGTGATATCCACTTTTCTGCGCTCCGGCTTGTCGAAAGCGGTGCAGATCTTTATGCTGAGCGGCGAACGCGTCTCGAACATCTCCTTGATGTACTTGAGGGTCAGTCCCGAGTCCATTATGTCTTCGACGATGAGCACGTGTTTGTCGTTCACGGGCTTGTCGATATCTTTCAGCAGACGGACAACGCCGGAGGTCTTGGTGGAGGAACCGTAGCTGGACACTGCGATGAAGTCCACTTCCAGGGGAATGTCAATGGCTCTCACAAGGTCGGCCATGAACACGAATCCGCCCTTCAGCACGCATATGAGGAAAAGCTTCTTTCCCGCGTAATCTCTGGTGATCTGCTCTCCCAGCCGCTTCACCATCGCCTTGATCTCTTCTTCGCTGAGAAGCACTCTGTCGCAATATTCCCTAAGGTCTTTCATCTGCAATCGTCCCTCCGTAATGATATCTCTATGATCCCGCAATTGTCTTCGTTTTCCGGCGATATCCTCAAAAGTTCCGTAGCGCATGCTCCGGGGATCCAGAGCACTTCGCTGCCCAGGGCCAGTACCTGTATCGAGCTTCTTATTTCCAGGGGGATCTTCCGGTCTATCAATAATTTCCGGACCTTCTTCCGCCCCTTCATTCCAAAAGGGATGATATGATCTCCCGCCTCGATATTCCGCATCACGGGCGCTTTCCCTCCGGACCTGTCTATTATACTTATATATTTTTCTTTGTCAAAGAAGACTCTGTCTTTTTCGGCCTTGAAAGAGCCGTTCTTAAACATTTCCACCGCTTCTTCACGACTGAGAGTCCGGACGGAAAAACCTGCCTCTGCGGAAGCGCCTTTTTCCGCATCTGTTTCCGGTCCTGCGGCCTTCGGGACCCGGAACAGCAGGCCGGAATGGGTCAATACCGCTTCCACGCCTTTTCCGCATTCTGCTTTTTTGCCTTTTTCGCCTTTTCCGGCCAGTTTCAGCACACGCCTGACCACGTCCGAATTTATATCTTTTCTGCCTCCGTACGGAAGTGCTCCGTCCGCGTCCTTTACGGATGACACAGCCAGCCTGACAGACCTCAGGGCCA
>JAEEGH010008691.1_pt1 | contig 23907 bp, 22 predicted proteins | sample 9134181 | NCBI WGS metagenome assembly JAEEGH01 (sample SAMN16246544, study PRJNA631951) | gut metagenome | biome: gut microbiome; feature: rumen; material: DP-attached | host: Bos | place: Iran: Karaj | collected 2018-10
CCGATGCAGACCGTCTCGGAATCTACGCAAAGGATCTTAAGACGGGCGAATATGTAGGATTTACAGGTAATATGTCAGGTATGCTTATCGGTGAGTATATCTTGAGAGAGCGCACAAATACAAAGACAATGCCTGCAAACCCTGCTTTTGTAACTACTATCGTTACTACCAACATGGCAAAACATGTTGCTGAAAAGTACGGACTTTATTATACTGAGGTTCTTACAGGATTTAAGTACATCGGTGAGCAGATCAAGATCTATGAAGAGAATAATCAGTCTCACAACTATGTATTTGGTCTTGAGGAGTCATACGGATGTCTTGCAGGAACTCATGCAAGAGATAAGGACGCTATCGTTGCCGTTATGTGCCTCTGCGAACTTGCTGCATTCTATAAGAAACAGGGCAAGAGCGTATGGGATGCAATGATCGATATGTATGAAGAGTACGGCTATTACAAAGAAGGTCAGTATTCTATCACAATGAAGGGCAAGGAAGGCGCTGAGCAGATCGCAGCTATTATGGATAAGCTCAGAAACAATCCTCCCAAGACATTCGGCAACTGGAAGGTTGAAGAATTTAGAGATTACAAGACCGGCAAGGTTATTGATATGGAGAGCGGAAAAGAGTCTGAGACCGGACTTCCGGCTTCTAACGTTTTGTATTTTGCACTTAATGACGATTCATGGTGCTGTGCAAGACCTTCAGGAACAGAGCCCAAGATCAAGTTCTATATGGGCGTAAAAGGAAAGAACTTGGAAGATGCCGCTAAGCTCCAGGATGAGCTTACTGAGGCGGTAAAGAATGCAATACAATAATTAAGTAAGGTAATAAGAATTATGGGAATCAAAAATGCGGTCATAAAAACAATAACGTATGCTAAGCGCAATGGTGTTGGGGCCGCATTTTTTGCTGCCCTTGAAAGAGTATCTCTTGATGCAAATGAGAATTATGAATTCCATCATCTCTCCGAGGATGTACTGAAGGAGCAGAATCTTGAGTACAGACGTTTTGCGGAGGAAGGGGAGACCGTGAACTTCAGCATTGTGGTTCCGATGTACAATACCCCGGAAGAATATCTCAGGGAGATGATAGAGTCTGTAATAGCACAGAGCTATGCAAATTGGGAACTTGTTCTTGCGGATGCTTCGCAGGAAGAGTCTAAGATTGCGAAAGAATATGCGGGTAACGATCCCAGGATCAAGTATTATCACTTGGAAAAAAATGCCGGTATATCCGAGAATACAAACAGAGCTATCGAGTTCGCAAAGGGAGATTATATAGGTCTTTTGGATCATGATGATCTTATTACTCCCGATGCTTTGTATGAGGCTTTTCGTGTTATCAAAAAGAGCATGAAGCAAAATCACCTGTCGGGATACAGGAATTGTCCTATTAGGCTTATATACTCGGATGAGGATAAGTTTGATGATAACAACGGTGAAAAGAGATATTACGAGCATCACGCCAAGCCATCTTTTAACATGGATTATCTTTTTTCAAATAATTATATCTGTCACTTTACGATCATAAGAAGCGACATAATTAAGAGATTAAAGCTTCGTGCAAAGTATGACGGTGCGCAGGATTTCGATCTGTTTCTCAGAACATGCTGTGAGGCTGCATTATCAATGGATATGGCTTCCTGGCAGATCGCGCATATAAGTAAAGTCTTGTATCACTGGAGATGTCACAGCGAATCTACCGCGGCAAATCCCGCAAGCAAGACATACGCTTACGAGGCAGGACAACATGCTATAGAGGCTGCACTTTCGGATGCAAGGATTGATGCAGATGTAACGCCGCTTCCGCATCTTGGCTTTTACAGAGTTAATTACAAGCCGGATATTCTGTCATGCAGGAAAGATATCGGATGCGTCGGCGGAAAGCTTGTAGATGAGAAAAAGAAAATTGCGGGCGGAATATATCTAGAAGATAAGACCGCTCTTTATAAGGGAATACCGCTTGGATACAGCGGCGGACTGCAGCACAGGGCAGTGGTACAGCAGGACTGTTATGCCGTTGATATAAGATGTATGGCGATAAGACCTGAGTTTGTAGATGCATATGAAGAAGTCACAGGCATGAAATATACAGATACTTTCAATGAGAATGGCACGGAAGAAAGATTCGTGGGGCTCTCTGAGGAAAAGATCATAGAGCTCAGTTTTTTGGTATGCAAAGAAGTCAGGAAGCGTGGGCTTCGCATCATGTGGGATCCGCAGGTTGTTAAGAGGATATGATCGCAATGAAAACGGTAACTGTAGTAATACCTAATTATAATGGAAAAAAATATCTTGATGAATGTTTCAAAAGTCTGAAAAAGCAGACATACAGGGACTTTCATGTTATCATGGTTGACAACGGCTCTACTGACGGCAGTGCGGAGTATATCAGGGAAAAATATCCCGAAGTTGAAGTAATTACTCTTGATGAGAATACGGGATTTGCAAATGCTGTTAATGTTGGGATAAAGGCAGCAGATTCCGAGTATGTTTTTTTGCTTAACGATGACACTGTATGCGATGAGAAGGTGCTTGAGACTTTAGTAAAAACAATGAGCAGAGGAAAGAAGCTTTTCAGTGTTCAGGCAAAGCTTCTTCAACTTAAAAATCCCGAGCTTATAGATGATGCAGGGGATTACTATTGCGCTCTCGGATGGGCTTTTTCACCCGGAAGAGATAAGAAGAGCAGTTTATTTACAGGGCTGAAGCCTGTAACGAGTGCATGTGCGGGAGCCGCAATGTACAGGACTAAACTGTTCGAAGAAGTCGGATACTTTGACGAGAAACATTTTTGCTATCTTGAGGATGTTGATATAGGATACAGGGCGAGGATAAAGGGGTATATAAACGCCTGTGATCCGGATGCTCTGGTTTATCATGCGGGAAGCGGTACTTCGGGTTCGAGGTACAATTCTTTTAAGGTTGAATTAACAGCAGGTAATAACTTATACTTTATTTATAAAAATATGCCGGTTTTGCAGATAATTATTAATTTACCTTTTATACTGGCCGGGATTATTATTAAGCATGTCTTTTATGTGCGTAAAGGGCTTGGAATGAGTCATGTTAGGGGAATCATGGCAGGGGTTTCCAAGATCGTAAAGAATGCGGACAGAAGACAGAAGTTTGGGAAGAAGGAGCTTCTTGCATGTGCTGGACTGCAGCTTGAACTGTGGATCAATATAGCAAGAAGATTTGGGGCAACAAGAGTATGATCAAGGACAATCAGGTACATTTAAATAGGGCACATGTAATAGTGGACGGGCTTATAATAGCCGGTTCATATATTGCGTCATATCCTATTCTGATGTATTTAAAAGCAGATGCTAATGTAGGATACATAAAGTTTCATACATATCTTATGGCACTTTATTATGTACTTCCCGCATATCTATTTCTTTATTACATGATGCAGTTGTATACATCGAGACGTGCATTAAAGCTTTGGGATGAGTTTGTTGATATTTTTGAGGCTAATGTTTTTGGTGCGCTCGGACTTTCGGTTGTATTGTTTGTTTTTAAGCAGTACGATTTCCCGAGATGGACTGTATTCATATTTTTTATTCTGAATACATTTATTACAACATTTGCACATGGACTTTTAAGAAAATTTTTACAATTTATTAGAAAAAAAGGATACAATATTAAGCATATTTTGCTGGTCGGATATTCAAGGGCTGCTGAAGGATATATCAGCAGAATTCTGGATAATCCTCAGTGGGGATATGTCATTGCGGGTGTCTTGGATGATTTTGTTCCTATAGGAACAAGTTATCATGGCATTGAAGTCATCGGAAACATTGATTCACTTTCAAATTATCTGGAAGACAGTAAATTTGATGAGATCACTATCACACTTCCTCTTAATGATTATGACAGATTGGAGGAACTTGTGGCTCAGTGTGAGAAATCCGGTATTCATACCAAGTTCATTCCGGATTATTCTTCTCTTTTCCCAAGTAATCCGTTTACGGAAGATGTGCAGGGAATACCTGTTATCAATATCAGATATGTTCCCCTTTCAAACTCGATGAACAGGCTTGCAAAGAGGTGCGTTGATATTTTTGGCTCACTAGTGGGAATAATCCTGTTATCTCCATTAATGTTTATCATTGCTTTTCTTATAAAAGTTACGGACAACGGACCTATACTTTATAAGCAGGAGAGAGTGGGACTTAACGGCAAGACGTTTAATATGTACAAGTTCAGAAGTATGAGAGTACAGACCGAATCTGAAGAGAAAAAGGGCTGGACTACAAAGGACGATCCGAGAGTTACAAGTATAGGAAAAATAATCCGAAAAACCAGTATTGATGAACTTCCGCAGCTCTTTAACATATTGATCGGACAGATGAGTATTGTCGGTCCGAGACCTGAGAGACCGCAGTTTGTCGAGAAATTCAAGGAACAGATTCCGAGATATATGGTTAAACATCAGGTTCGCCCCGGTCTTACGGGCTGGGCCCAGATAAATGGCTATAGAGGAGATACTTCTATACGAAAAAGAATAGATTATGACCTTTATTACATCGAAAATTGGTCCATGATGTTTGATATTAAGATAATAATCGGTACGATAAGGTACGGAATTGTCAATAAAAATGCATATTGAACGGTTAGACTTGTATATTTTTTACTTTTGTGGCAAAATGTATTGGGTAAACGCTAACTTTTTTACGTAAATGTTACAAAAGGTTACAAAGAAGTATTAAGAATGACCAATTCGTTGGGACAACAAGGAGAAAGTGGAGAGGTATTATGTCTAATCGTGATGATGAATATTATGACAGAGGTGGTCGCAGACCTTCTCAGAGAGACGATAGATACAGAGATGATGTGAGATCTTCAGGAAGAAGTAGAGACTCTAGATCTAGACGTGACTATGATGATTATGATGAAAGACCCAGAAGAAGAGAACCAGAAGGTTCTGCCGGAAGAGGCGCAAGATCTTCAAGGGACTATGATGCCCCTAGAAGAGGTCAGTCATCAAGACCCGGTTCAGCCGGAAAAAATGGCAAGAAGAAAAATAAAGCAATGATTCTTCTTATAAGTGAGATAGCTGTTGCATTGTTACTTATTTTTGCAGCTTGGCATATATTCTATAAGATTGATGTCGGTAAAGTCGGAAAGGTAAAACTTGATGAGGAAGCAATCAATGAGAGTATCAGTGATGAAGCTGCAGAGAACGAGCACATGAAGGGATATACCAATATTGTTCTCTTTGGTGTAGATGCCCGTGATGAACAGCTCAAGAAGAAAACAAGAACTGACTCTATCATTATCTGTTCAATCAATAATGATAACGGAGAGATTAAGCTTTGCTCAGTTTATCGTGATACATATCTTAATCTTAGCAATGATCAGTATAACAAGTGTAATGCCGCATATGTTTACGGTGGTCCCGATCAGGCTATCGCAATGCTCAATATGAACCTTGATATGGATATTAATGACTTTATTACTATCGGTTTCAGAGGACTTACTGATGTCGTTGATGCATTGGGCGGTGTAGAGATCAATGTTCCCGATGACGTAGTTGAGCACCTTAATAACTACGGGCGTATGATGGCTAAAGAGCTCAAACTTGATTTCAAAGACGTTAAGAGCTCAGGAATGCAGAGACTTAACGGACTTCAGGCAACAGCTTATTGTCGTGTAAGATATACTGCAGGTGGTGACTTTGACCGTGCGGCAAGACAGAGAGAAGTAATTCAGGCATGTCTTGTGGAAGCAAAGAAGAAGAGTCCTTCAGAACTTGAAAAAGTTGCTAACAGTATGATGGGTGAAATATATACATCATTTGATGTATCGGATATTGTAAAGCTTCTTAAAGATGTTCCTAAGTACGAGATAGTTGAGCAGAACGGTTTCCCTGAAGAGAGCATGAGAGCTACAGGTAAGATCGGTAAGGGAAGTATGGTAATTCCTGTAAATCTTGAGAGCAATGTAAAGTGGCTTCACGGATTCCTCTTTAATGATACTGAGTATGCTGTATCTGAAGACGTTAAGAAGTATAGTGAAAAAATTAGTGCAGATTCAGGAAAGTAAGGCGAATTTTTTAACTAGAATATGACATGGAAGGGCCGGGTTCTGTATGAGCTCTGCCCTTTTGTATTCGCATAATTTTTATTATAATTGAGGTAGAGATGTATAAAATTGATGTGATAATACCTACGTATAAGCCGGACAAGTCTCTTGTCGAATTGATCGACAATCTCGAGAAGCAGTCCGTAAGACCTGAACATATTATCATCATGAATACGGAGAAGAAGTACTGGGATGATTTCGTTGCCGGTGCGGGTGTTGCTCCGGAAGAAAAATACGAAAATATTATTATCGAACATGTCAGCAAAAAAGAATTTGATCACGGTGAGACCAGAAATCGCGGTGTCAGCCTTTCTTCGGCGGATTATTTCCTTATGATGACGCAGGATGCGTTCCCGAGGGATAAAGCACTTATAGCATCTCTTGCAAAGGCGCTTGATGAGGATGTTGCGGCAGCATATGCCAGACAGTATCCGAAAGCTGATTGTAATCTTGCAGAGAGATATTCAAGGAAATTTAATTATCCGAATGAGTTTATAAGAAAGACTCAGGCGGATGTAAGCAGATTGGGAATAAAGACTTATTTTTGTTCAAATGTCTGTGCTATGTACAGGCGTGATATATATGATAAAATAGGCGGATTTACGCATAAGACCATATTTAACGAGGATATGGTATACGCAGGAAATGCATGCCAGAAGGGATATGCTATATGTTATGTTCCTGAGGCCGGGGTGGTTCATTCACATAACTACACCTGCATGCAGCAGTTCCACAGAAATTTTGACCTCGGTGTATCACAGACGGATCATCCGGAGATATTCGGAAGTATCAGTTCTGAGACAGAGGGAAAGAAGATGGTCGGTCAGACCGTCAAGCATTTTCAACATATTGGGAAGGGCTATCTTATTCCGCATTACATTACTATGTGCGGCTTTAGATGGCTTGGCTACAAATTAGGTAGAAATTATAAGAAATTGCCGAGGACATTGGTCAAGGCATTTTCTATGAACAAGGAATACTGGGAGTAAATAATGGAATTAGATCTTTCCGGAAGCAATATAAAAATATCTGATGACATGCATACATGGGAGGAAGTAAACCTCCTTTATAACGCAGCTCTGAAGCAGATTCAGACCAAGATTGAAATCCTTAATGAGGAGTTTCAGGAAGTTCACAGATACAATCCGATTGAACATGTAAAGGCCAGAGTAAAAGGACCTGAGAGCATTGTAAAGAAGCTCAAGAGAAATGGATATGAGTCCACCATTGAGAATATGGTGCGCTACGTAAATGATATTGCCGGAATCCGTATAATATGCTCTTTTACATCAGATATATATAGAATAGCAGAGATGATCAGCAGCCAGAAAGATATACAGGTACTGACCATCAAAGATTACATCATGAATCCCAAGGACAGCGGATACAGAAGTTATCATATGATAGTTTCACTTCCGGTTTATCTTTCTGACAGGATCGTGAATGTAAAAGTTGAGATACAGATAAGAACAGTTGCAATGGATTTTTGGGCTTCGCTTGAGCACAAGATTCAATATAAATTCGAAGGGAAGGCACCGGTACATATCAATACCGAGCTCTATGAGTGCGCCAAGATGGTGGCCGATCTTGATGCGAGAATGTTATCCCTTAATGATGAGATTCAGGCAATTGAAAATACAGATGCAAAATAATTGAGGATATGAATATATAAGGCATTGGGGGAAATGAGCTTTTGATCTTTTGAAAAAGCCTATTAATGAGGAGTGGCCAGACACATCGCTGCGCCCGGCCTATTATGAAAAAATCTATCTTCTTTTTATTAAAAATCGTTTGTGCTCGTTGCTATGAAAATACTATACAAGCTAAATATGAATAAAATATGAACGTCGAATGAACAAATAGTAAAAGTACACAATAAATAGTTTTTTGGTAATACAATCTTGTCTAATTTGCATAATGGATGATAAGCTATATTGTATGCAGATAAGGGGAGGTTTTGCATATGAGGAGGGAAGATTATGGAGAACTTTATGGACAAACTTGAAAAAAAGTTTAGTGCCCAGGACATAATAAAAGCCAATTCTCAGGCAGAGATGGCTGAAGCCCAGAGAATCAAAAAAGAAGCTGAACACTACAGGAAAGAGATCGTAGAATTACGCAAACATGCTGAAGATTACAGTCAGCAACTTGAACAACTAGAGGAATTGATGGAAGCTTCAAGGGACTATTCGGAAGAGTTTGACAGAGTACTTTCAAAAATCGATGAGAGTGATTCCAAGACCCATGACGTTGGGGTTCAGATATATAGGAATGTACAGGCTATTGTTGATAAGAACCGCGAAAAGATCGAAGAAGAAATTGCTGAGATCAATAAGAAGATGGAAACAGTGCTTGATATTGTTGAATACAAGAATAACGCAGTCGGACCGCTTCTCATTATTATCGGATTGATCGCTTTGGCGGATCTGACATTTAATGTTCTGACAATATTCGGTATTATTTAATTAGCTTATATAGAAAGACTTTTACGCGATGAATTTAAAAGATACGGTTTTTAAAAAGAAGATTAAAATATGGTTCTTGCAATCGGCATTGATCGTCATTTTTTTATGGATCATGTTTATGCCAAACATGATAAACTATGAGAAAAATGCTGACAATTATTTTACGGTAAAGCTTAATGACAAGGAAGTCGGTCATGTCGGCTCTCGTGAGGATGCATATCAAGCATACAGAGATGCACGAAGGGCAATAGCAAAGGGAAAGAGTGCGGATGAACTGACTCTTGCCAAGACTAACCTTTCTATTGAGGGACAGAATATCATGTGGGGAGTTGTTGACTCTCCCGACAGACTATCCGGCAAGATGGTTAGTATACTTAAGCAGAACATGCAGGAAACTACGTTTAACAGAGCGTATACGATAAAAATAAACGATTATTCAATCAGTCTTAAAAATATAGATCAGGTTAATGAGCTTTTGGAGACAGCTGTTTCAAAGCGTGATGCCAGAGATGAATTTGCGGTTGAGCTTACTGTGGACCCGTCCAGAGAAGTTAACGTATTGACTGCACAGATACGCAGTAAGGAAGAGGTTAAAAAGAAAGACGAAGAGCTGGATCTGGCTTTCCCGGAACTTGGTCTGAATGAGCTGATCACCGATTCGGTCAGTAAGGCAGCTCCCGATTCCAAATATATGAAATTTGACGACTATCTTGAACAGGTAGGAATTGATAAAGACGACGCGGCAAATCAAGAGAAACTTATAGAAATGAAGTTCAATGATAAGGTTGAGATCGTAGAAAGTTATCTTCCCGAAAACCAGCTCGTAAGTTTGGCGACAGCTATTGAAGAGGTTACCAAAGATAAGGAAAACAAGGAAATTTACGAAGTACAGACCGGAGATACTCTTGGAAGTATAGCGACTTATCATAATCTTTCTATTGATGAGCTTATTGCCATGAATCCCGGTAAACTTGAAGATGAGTTCTCGGTTATAAGACCTCAGGACGAAATAACGGTTAATGTTCCAAAACCTGAGCTTTCAATACAATATACGACACGAAAGTATATTAAAGAAAGTTATGAGGCGAAAGTGCAGGAAGTTCAAAATAACTCATGGTTTAAGAACCAGACAAAGGTATTGCAGGAACCTTCGGCCGGTGAACATGAGGTAGTTGACAGAGTAACTTATGTCAATGACAGTGTTGTTTCGCGTGAAAATGAAAATGAACTTATCAATACGCTTGCAGTTCCTAAAGTTATTATGAGAGGAAAACTGGATCCTCCGACATATATCAAACCTATATCAGGAGGAAGATTCTCTTCCGGATTCGGAAGAAGAAACAGACCTACAAAGGGAGCAAGTTCATACCACAAAGGTGTTGACTGGGCAACTCCTGTAGGAACAGCCGTTTCGGCATCGGCAGCGGGAACCGTTACCAGAGCCGGATGGGGAAGTGGATACGGATATTGTGTATATATCAAGCACAATGACGGAAGGGAGACGAGATACGGACATCTTTCCAAGATCCTGGTTAAAGTAGGACAGACTGTAGAACAGGGAGAGAAGATCGCACTTTCCGGTAATACCGGTGTATCAACGGGACCTCACTTACATTTCGAGATCCTGGTTGGCGGATCGCAGGTAAATCCGTTAGATTATCTGAATTAACAGATATAAAGAGATATTATATTCAGTAAGTTACGATATACGCGCCGTAAGCCGCGTATATCGTGCAAAGCACCGATACCATGGGGGCTCTGCTTGTTTTGACACAGTGTTGGTATTGTGCTATTAATATAAAATGGTCGTGAGTAATTTAGGTGGTTACTGCATTTGCGGTAAAATTACCCGACAGGGAAAGGCTTGTATATGGAGAAGTATATTATTAAAGGCGGTAATCCGCTTGTAGGTGAGGTGGAGATAGGAGGCGCTAAAAACGCTGCACTGGCGATTTTGGCAGCTTCGACTATGACGGACGAAGTTGTTCATATAGAGAACATGCCTGATGAATCAGACACAAATGTAATGTTGCAGGCTATCGAGAGTATAGGTGCAATTGTCAAGAGAACAGGCAGACATTCTGTAAAGATTTGTGCTTCGCAGATCAGAGACTATGTAATTGAGAATGATTACATCAAAAAAATAAGAGCATCATATTATCTTTTGGGAGCTCTTCTTGGTAAATACAAGAAGGCAGGCGTAGCGCTTCCCGGAGGTTGTAATATCGGTCTTCGCCCTATAGATCAACATATAAAAGGGTTTAACGCTCTTGGTGCATCGGTTAATATCGAACATGGTATAATTGCAGCTCGTGCAGACGCACTTGTTGGTAATCATATCTATCTGGATGTTGTAAGTGTAGGCGCTACAATCAATATTATGATGGCAGCTGTCATGGCAGAGGGACAGACTATCATTGAAAATGCGGCTAAAGAGCCTCATGTAGTTGATTTTGCCAACTTCCTTAACAGTATGGGTGCCAATATAAAAGGCGCAGGTACTGATGTTATCAGGATTAAGGGCGTAGAGAAACTTCATGGTACAGAATATGCCATTATACCGGATCAGATTGAAGCGGGAACATTTATGCTTGCTGCAGCAGCAACAAGAGGTGATATAACAGTCAAAAATGTTATTCCCAAGCATCTTGAATCAATAAGTGCCAAGCTTATCGAGATGGGATGTCAGATTCATGAGTCTGACGACGCAGTTCGTGTTGTCACAACAAAGAGACTTCAGAATACACATGTTAAAACACTTCCTTATCCGGGATTTCCTACGGATATGCAGCCACAGATGACGGTTGCGCTTGGACTTGCAAGTGGAATAAGTGTTGTTACAGAGAGTATTTTCGAAAACAGATTTAAGTATGTAGATGAACTTACAAGAATGGGCGCAAGTATTAAAGTTGAAGGAAGCTCAGCTATAGTTGAGGGCGTCAACAAGTATACGGGAGCAACAGTTTCGGCTCCTGATTTAAGAGCAGGCGCAGCGCTCGTTATTGCAGCACTTACTGCAGACGGTATCTCCACAATAGAAGATATCAAGTATATTGAACGTGGATACGAAGATTTTGATAAGAAACTTCGTGAACTTGGAGCTCACATCGAGAAAGTCGAGAGCGAGAGAGAAATGCAGAAATTCAGACTTAGAAATGCATAAAGGATATAATCTTTTTTGATAATAAATAAGGCGGTCAATCAGATGATTGATCGCCTTCTATATTTTCTTTTTTAAATAATCTTAAATGATCTCTTTGATGTAAACATCAGGACACTTGGTCAGATCGATATAGTCATTGCCAACTTTGACAGTAGGGCGGGAAAGGTGCATCTTGTTGATGAAAATAATCTCGCCTATTTCGCCTGTACTGAGACGAACTGTATTGAGAAGGTAAGTGTTAACTATGTTCTGCAAAAATGCGATTATCATCTCGGGATCGTATTTCTGGTAACCTTCTTCCTCGAACATTGATATCGCAATAAACGGACAAAGAGGACCGCGATAGTAGCGGGCACTTGTCATTGCGTCATAGACGTCTGCAATGGCAACAAGTTTACCGAATTTATCAATCTGAGGACCGCGAATCTTAAGAGGATATCCCGATCCGTCGCATCTCTCGTGATGCATAAGCGTTGCATTCTTGATATGCTGACTGATGTTAAGATTCTTTATTATCTCATATCCGCGCTGCGGATGAGTCTGCATAAGTGTGTATTCATCCTCTGTGAGCTTGTCGGGCTTTCTGATAATCTCATCCGGAATCAGGAGTTTGCCGATGTCATGGAAAAGACCTGACTGAGTAGCAATCTCAACTTCCGATTCATCCCATTTAAGCCACTGGGCAAGGATGTTTGAAATCAGGGCAACATTGATGCTGTGTGTAAATGTTGCATCATCGTAGGATCTAAGATTGTGAAGCATATCGAAGATATTGGTCGAAGATCTTCCCTTTTCAAGAAGACCATAGATGGGAGCCATCATATCATCAAAAACAAGATCTCTGTTGTTCTCGATAATATCCTTAATGGTATGCTCGAATTTCTCGGCGCATTCCTCGAAACTGTGCTTAAATTCTTTAAACTCAGGTGATTGTTTGATACGCTCAGAATAAGTGAGTCCTTCATCGTTGGTTATGTCGACGAACTCATTCTCAAGTTCGACGAGGTCATCCTCGATAAGAACATCGATAATTGAATAGAAAGCCAACCTGGCAATGTCTTTGTCCTCGAGGACGGTTCCTTTGTCAAGAAGCTTCAAACTGGAATTATAAGTGTGTACATCATTTGCAAGCACCATACCGGGTACGATCTTGCGTGTAAGAATTCTTTTCATTATCCCCTCATTAAAAACAAAAAATCTAAATAATGATAATTTATTATAGTTACGCATAGGTTTTTTTGTCAAACATTCTTGACAAGAAAGAGCATTGAGAATACCATAATTTTGAATTTTTTACAATTTTTTTATACAAAATACGTTATTTTATCGGATTTGTTGGGAAGGATAGGGACGAATGAACGAAAAACAGAGTATTTTTGAGACCATCGCACAGAGCTGGCAGTATTTTGCTGCGCTGATAATCCTGGTAGCAATTGCATTTGTTATCACGATAGCTGTAGAAAAGGTTGCGGTAAAGAAGGAAGGAAAGCAGGACGAGAGACTGTTAAGCGTAAGAAAGATGGCCATTATAGGTGTTTTTTCAGCTGTTTCTTTTGTCCTTATGCTATTGGAATTTCCACTTCCGTTTGCACCTTCTTTTTATAAGTTTGACTTTAGTGACATGCCGGCACTTGTTGGCGGCTTTGCGGCAGGACCTTTTGCCGGCGTTATGATTGAGTTTATCAAGATCCTCTTAAAGCTTGTAATCAAGGGAACAAGCTCAGGATTTGTCGGAGAGATAGCGAACTTCGTTGTCGGAGCGGCTTTTGTCGTACCTGCCACTATCATCTACAGACTTCGCAAGACGAGAAAGACTGCACTTATAAGCTGTATTGTCGGAACATTATGCATTACTCTTGCGGGATCGTTTCTCAATGCATTCTTCCTTCTCCCTGCATACGCGATCATTTACGGATGTGACATCAATGCATTTGTGGAGATGGGAACAAGCATAAATCCCGCTATCACAAACATAACTACATTCTGCCTGCTTGCTGTTGCACCTTTCAATCTTGTAAAGGGCATTTTGGACAGCATTATAACATTTGTGCTTTATAAGCATATAAGCCCGATATTAAAGGGGAACAGTCACAGGACAAAATAAAACATCAAACAAATGGGAGCATTCATAACGGAATACTCCTTTTTTGTTTGATATTTGCAATTTGTAAAGGGATTTTGGGAAGGCTGGAACGGCAAATAATATTAGGCTGTATTGAAAAATATATGCCAGGCGATAGTAGTATGCCTGGCATATATAAAGAGAAGACATTGCGTCAGATTATATAAGGTAATCGGGAAATAAGCTTTTCTCGGTTGCCTTTTTAAAACGTTAATACGTTACTCGAATAATGAAATTATATTGAAATATTCTCTCTTCTCAAATAGAATGTTAAATAGTAAATACAGAACGGGAGGAGGGAATGAATTGCGTAGACAAATTATCCAAAAATATGGTTACTTCTCTTTTTTGGATTTGTTTCCTTGAATATATAGTGGGGTTTTAGAAGAGGAAAACAAAATAGAGAAGAGAGGAATTTTTTATGAGCAATGTGTTACATATCTCCGGCTTGAATAAAAGCTACAACGGAAGAAAAGTTGTAGATAATATTTCGCTTGATGTGGAGACGGGAGACATTGTCGGATTGATTGGACCTAATGGCGCGGGTAAATCAACAACGATGAAGATGGTAATGAATCTCATCAGCAAAGATTCCGGAGAGATAGTTATAGGTGAAGGAGATAATTTTGTTGAGAAGATCGGCTTTGCGACTGAGTCATCGGCTTTTTATGAATATTTGTCGGGTTACGATAATCTGATGCTTATCGCAAAGTTATATGACAATGTATCGGAAGAAAAGGTCAAGGAGATAGTTGATTTTGTGGGATTGTCTGAACATATCGGCAAAAAAGTAAAATCATATTCGACAGGTATGCGTCAGAGATTGGGGCTTGGAAGAGCACTCCTTAACGATCCGAAGCTTCTTATCCTTGATGAACCGACAAACGGTTTGGATCCGTATGGAATGAAAGATATTTATGAAATGCTCGAGAAACTTGCAAAGGAAGATAACGTAGCAATTCTCATCTCGTCGCATCTTTTACATGATATAGAAAAAATATGCAACAAAGTGGTCATGATCGACGCGGGAAAGATTCTTTTCAGCGGAGACATCACTGAACTGGAAGAAGGACTTGAAGACAGTTACTACAGCATGTATAGGAGGCAGGCATGATAAAGAATATTAAGAATGAAATGTACAAGCTCTGGAAAGGCAGAAGGCTTGGAATATTTCTTTTGATCCTGCTTGTTACATGTGTGGCTATGGGGGTACTTGTCAGGTCAATTCAGATAAAGGGATTTTTTGAAAAAGAAGTTATTGATTCAATGATAGGCGGTAATTTCCCTACTCAGGTTCTTGGCGTGATCGCAGATATTGTATTGCCGGTATTGGCCACTCTTTTCGTGACTTTCCTTGTTACCGATGAGGCAGAAAGCGGCAGTTTGAAGCTTCCGCTTTTATGTGGGCAGTCGCGTGAAAAGCTTATAGTAGCTAAGGCGGTAGCGGTACTTATTGGCGCAATGGCTCTTATGGCGGTTACGTATATTTCGTCAAACATCGTAGCGGCTGTGTTCTGGGGAAGTGATTCGGTGGCAGCGGCTCTTTTCCCAAATGCGGTTATATTTGCAGAAAGTTATTTTGCGCTTGCGGGCTGGTCAATGATCGTGTTGTTTGCTTCACTGTTTGTGAAAAACAGCGGTTCAATGGTAGGTATAGCGGTAATTGTTCTGGTAATCGGATGTATTTTGAGCTCTGCAAGTCCGCAGATAGCTAAATATGAAGTTATGTATTATCTTAAGGCATTTGTAAGTATAGTCGTGCTTGACCGCACACTTGCAATGGCGGTATGCGGCGGAACGGTAGTAGCTTTTTTGACCATGGCAACGCTTAAGTTCAGGGCGTTACAGATTCAGAAATAAAAGAGAGAATAATAATTTAAAAATAGGAGGATTCAAAAATGTTAGATCATAAAATACTTTTGGTTGCACTTTTTTGCGCGTTGGGAGCGATTTTGGCTGCTCTTATTTGGAGATGTGTTTATTCTATAAAGCATAAGGGGGATGAAAAAGCTCTTGAAGCTATTACAAAAGCGCAGGCAGTATCGGCGCATACTTTGTGGTGGTGGCTTATTTCTTGGGGAGGTCTTTCTACTACGATTTTTAAAGAAGGTACTATGTTTACAATGAGTAATATAGGCACTTTTATATTGCTCCTTATTGGTATGCAATGTTTGGTAGAGTTATTTGCAGGATTCTATTATGCTGATCTGATAAAGAGGGACGCTGAAAAAGCTGATGAAGGACAGGCTAATGCTGAACAGGCGTGAGCTTGAAAAAATAAAAATATGACGGCGGATGATCCGCTGATTGAAGGCAACCGGAAAAAGATAATTCTCTTTTCTCCGGTTGTTTTTGTGCTTGGTACTTCTGATGAGGCTTTGATGAGCCAGGTGAAGGCTGCGAAACCAAGTGTGATATTTTGAAAAAACATACTTTGTGATATAGTTAAAGAGGCAAAGTTTGAGATATGCGAGGTTTGTATGGATATAGTTACCAGACATGAGACGAATAGTGCCGAGGAGACTTTTGAGATTGGCAAGAGGATTGGCGAGAGTGCGACGCCGGGGATGGTGTATACTCTTGTGGGCGACCTTGGCGTTGGGAAGACGGTTCTTACGCAGGGAGTTGCTGCGGGGCTTGGAATCACGGGACCTGTGAGCAGTCCGACCTTTACTATTTTGCAGGTTTATGACGAGGGGAGGATTCCTTTTTACCATTTTGATGTGTACCGTATCGGCGATGTCAGCGAGATGGACGAGATCGGCTATGAGGATTACTTCTACGGAGACGGAGTCTGCTTTATAGAGTGGGCGAACCTCATAGAGGAGATACTTCCCGAGCATTATACGGAGATAGTTATTGAGAAGAACCTTGAAAAAGGCTTTGACTATCGCCTTATTACAATGACAAAAAAATAAATTTAATAAAAAGTGAGTTATATGAAAATACTTTCTATCGATACATCGGGACTTGTCGGGGCTGTTGCCGTCACAGACGGAGATATTCTTGTTTCCCAGTTCTCGGTGCAATATAAAACTACACATTCTGAGATTTTGATGCCTATGCTCGATGACATATGCAAAAAGATAAATCTCGATCTGTCTACGATCGATGCCATAGCGGTGGCTGAAGGGCCGGGCTCTTTTACGGGACTCAGGATCGGAAGTGCAACGGCTAAAGGTCTTGCGCTTGCGCTTGATAAGCCGATAATTCCGATACCCACTGTTGATGGAATTGCCTATAATCTCTACGGAGTTGAAAAAATAATATGTCCCATGATGGACGCAAGAAGAAATCAGGTATATACGGGATTGTACACATTTGTGCCAAAGACCTATGAGGGAAAAAGCCTTGAGAGGTCTTTTGACATGCAGGTTATACATGAGCAGTTTGCGACATCGGTTGAGGATATTGCAGATAGAATAAATGAGATTGGGAAGCCTGTTGTGCTCTTGGGCGACGGCGTTCCGGTCTACCATGACAAGCTTGAGGAACTTTTGAAGGTTCCGTATTCGCTGGCACCTTTTTTCCAAAACAGGCAGAATGCGGCGGCTGTAGCAGCGCTTGCGGGTGTCTATGCGAGTGAGGGAAGAATTGTAAATGCGGATGATTTTGCACCCGATTATTTAAGGCTTTCTCAGGCTGAGCGTGAAGCTCTTGAGAAGGATAAGAGCGGCGCTGAATCCAAAGCCAAACTTGCCGATAAGAAAGCTGCAAGCAGGAACAATCCGGGAATTGTCAGGATCAGGGAGATGAGCGCCGAGGATATCGAGGATGCTTATAATCTTGAAAAGACCAATCTCGGAAAAGAGGCATGGACGCAGAAGCAGCTTCTTGATGCACTTACAAGAGACGACACGATCTATCTTGTTGCCGAGAAGGCAGGAAGAGTCGTAGGTCTGTGCGGTGTGCAGAATATCTCGGGTGAAGGTGAGATAACAAATGTGTCTGTTTCGGGAGATTGCAGAAGAGAGGGTGTTGCCTACAAGATGCTTAAGCAGCTTCTTGAAAGGGGCCACGGAATAGGGATAAAAGACTATACGCTCGAAGTTCGTGCGAAGAATACTCCTGCGATAGGGCTATATGAGAGGCTTGGTTTCATGAATGAGGGCGTAAGGCCCGGATTTTATGATGAGCCCAAGGATGATGCGGTTATTTACTGGAAAAGGAAAAAGTTTTTATGATAGATGTTTGTTTGTTGGGAACAGGCGGAATGATGCCGCTTCCCAATCGTTTGCTCACGTCTTTGTATGTGAGATATAACGGAAAATGTATACTTATAGATTCGGGCGAGGCAACTCAGATCGCACTTAAGAAAAAAGGGCTCAGTTCCAAACCGATAGATATTATCTGTTTTACACATTATCATGCGGATCACATAAGCGGACTTCCGGGGCTACTTCTTACTATGGGAAATGCGGAGAGGACAGAGCCGCTTTTGATGGTTGGGCCCAAAGGACTTGAGAGAGTTGTGAATTCACTCAGGGTGATAGCGCCTGAGCTTCCGTTTGAGATTAAATTCAAAGAGATAACGGACAGCGAGATGTCTTTTGAACCCGAGGGAATGCCGGGATTTACACTCTCTGCGTTTAAGGTTAATCACAATATTCCCTGCTACGGATATACCATGAACCTGAGAAGGCAGGGAAAATTTAATGTAGATGCGGCTATGGCTGCGGGAATTGACAGAAGGTATTGGAATGGTCTTCAGAAGGGCGAAACGATAGAGCTTGAAGACGGAACCGTTTATACGCCGGATATGGTTTTGGGAGAAGCAAGAAAAGGCATTAAGCTTACCTATGTTACGGATACGAGACCTACCGACAGTATTGTCAATAACGCTAAGGATTCAGATCTTTTTATATGCGAGGGCATGTACGGAGAGCCCGATAAGCTTGTAAAGGCGAAAGAGCACAAACATATGACTTTCTATGAAGCTGCAAGACTTGCCAAGAAGGCGGAGGTAAAAGAGATGTGGCTTACACACTACAGTCCGTCGCTTGTTAATCCTCAGGAGTTCATAGGAGAGACGAGAAAGATATTTGCAAACACAGTTGCGTCGAAGGATGGCAGAAGTCTGACGCTTAGGTTTGAAGAATAATCTGCAGGCTGAATCTTTTTTCAAAACGGAGGGGACATGGAGAACAACAGCGTAAAGTCAGCAATTATGAAATCAATCGTATTATTGGCGCTCGGAGCGGTCGTCGTGGTAGGTTTGTATTTTATGTTCGTGGGAAGCAAAAAGAGCCCTGAAGAAGAGCAGTACAATCTTACAGCGGTTGATGAGATCACAACTACCAATCTTGAAAAGAACTATCCGGCTAATCCGAGGATGGTTGTCGATTTGTATGCAAAGACCATGCAGGTTCTGTATAAAGAGGAGTACACTGAGGGGCAGCAGGATAAGATGCTGTACGTACTTAAGGGTATAATGGATGACGAACTTCTTGAGAAGCAGGTGGATTTTTCCAGATCTATGAAGAATGAGATTTCTGAAAGAAAAGAGGGAGATTATTCAATTTCCAATTATCTGGTACAGAATACCGAGCCTGAGGTGGTTACGGTATCCGGAAAGAAAATGTGCAATGTGCAGTGTCTTTTTTCACTCAGAAAGGGTACGTCTACGGTTGCCAATTATTACCAGTTTATTCTCCGTCAGGATGATGATAAAAGGTGGAAAATACTGGGCTGGGATGTAAATACAAAGCAGTAAATCGGAGGAAGATTTTTGATAGAATATCATGCGGACGACTACGGGCTTTTTCCTGAGCAGAGCCGTCATATTATGGAATGTTATCACAAGGGGGCGCTCAACGGCATAAGTATTATGCCAAACAGCCCTTATTTAAAGGAGTGCATGGAAGAAATACGTGACATCAGGGAAAAACTTTTTGTCACCGTGCACCTTAATTTTGTTGAAGGAAAGCCTATAAGCGGAAACAGAGCGGATATGCTTGTAAATGACAATGGGAATTTTGACTGCGGCTTTATTAGGTTGCTGCTGGCAAGTTATATTCCTTTTTTGCGTAAAGCGTATTACAGGCAGATAAGAAGGGAAATTGAAACGCAGCTTAGAGCGTGCGAGGCATATATGAATGATGGCGTATTCAGAATTGACGGGCATGTGCATTATCATATGATCCCTGTTATTTTTGATGCGCTTATGGATGTCATAAAAAGCAATAAGCTTAAAGTTTCGTACATAAGATTTCCGTATGAGGAGCCTGCTGTTTATGCGAAAAATCTTTTGAAACTCAAAGGAATCGGGCCTGTAAATTTTGTTAAAGTAGTGATCTTAAATTCGCTTGTTGTCAGAAATAAAATAAAGCATAAAGCTCTTTTGGATAAGCTTGGAGTGGAAGATAAGCTATTTATGGGTGTGATGCTCTCCGGGCACATGTTTTATGACAATGTCAAACTGTGCGTCAAGAGCGCTGCTGATATTCTTGAAAAAAGAAAAAATGATGAGATGGAGATTCTTTTTCACCCGGGAGACGTGACCGTTCCTGCAGATGTGGAGCGGCTTACGAGTAAGGATGATTACAATTTCCTCACAAGTTCGAACAGGATGAAGGAAGCTGAAGCTCTCAAAAAATTTGGAAGTAATCTGAGCAGGTGATCTGCCAAAGGGTAAGTTATGGAGATAAACAAGAATGTAGAGGATGACGGCGTCATCTTTATGTCGATAAAAGAAAACGGGGAACATTCCGAAAACAGCGGAAACGGTGCTAAGGATGTAACTATTCTTGCGATTGAAAGTTCCTGTGATGAGACGGCTGCGGCTGTTGTAAGAAACGGAAGAGAAGTGCTTTCGAACATTATTTCTTCGCAGATCGCGCTTCACACGGTCTATGGCGGAGTTGTGCCTGAGATCGCGTCAAGAAAGCATGTTGAAAAGATAAACGGATGTGTGCGCGTTGCTCTTTCCGAAGCAGGGCTTACTCTTGATGATATAGATGCTGTTGCCGTTACCTATGGGCCCGGGCTTGTGGGAGCTCTTTTGGTGGGAGTTTCTGAAGCTAAGGCTATCGCATATGCAAAGAAAAAGCCCCTTATAGGCGTTCATCATATCGAGGGGCATATATGTGCAAATTATATCGAAAATAAGGATTTAAAGCCTCCATTTGCATGTCTCGTGGTATCCGGAGGACACTCTCATCTTGTAATCGTAAGAGATTACGGAAAGTATGAGATAATCGGACAGACCAGAGATGATGCGGCCGGAGAAGCTTTTGACAAAGTGGCAAGGGCTATAGGTCTTGGATATCCGGGCGGTCCCAAGATTGATAAGGCGGCAAAAGAGGGAAATCCCGAGGCATTTACTTTCCCGCAGGCTAAGATTGCAGGTGCAGACTATGATTTCTCTTTTAGCGGATTGAAATCTTCTGTCTTGAATTATATTAATCAGGCTAAGATGCAGGGGCAGGAGCTTAATCCTAACGACGTGGCCGCTTCTTTCCAGAAGGCGGTCGTTGAGGTGCTTGCAGAACATGCGATAAGAGCGTGCAAGGAATATGGTATGGACTGCCTTGCCATCGCGGGTGGAGTTGCGTCCAACACTGCGCTGAGAGACCTTTTGGAAAAAGAATGTGCGGCAAATAATATAAGATTTTGCAGACCCTCGCCGGTGCTGTGCACTGACAATGCCGCAATGATAGGGGCTGCGGGCTATTATGAATTTATGCAGGGCAAGACTTTCGGGCTTGACCTTAACGCTGTACCCAATCTTCCGCTTGGAGACAGGGAGAGAAGGTATCATGCGGATAAGAACAGATAAAGATTGGAGTTGCCATGAAAACTGTGGCTGTTGTGCTTGCTGCCGGTAGCGGAAGCAGGATGAAAAGTGATGTAAAAAAACAGTATCTTGATATAGGCGGAAAGCCGCTTATCTATTATTCATTAAAGGCTTTTGAAGAGAGTCCCGTGGATGATATTGTTCTTGTTGTATCACGCGGAGATGTAGAATTTGTCCGCAGTGAGATTGTTGAAAAATTTGGGTTTGATAAAGTGGTCGCTATAGTTGAGGGCGGGCTTTATCGTTATCACAGTGTTCGTCTGGGGCTTATGGCAGCTGAGGGCGAGTATGACTATGCCTTTATTCACGATGGGGCAAGACCTTTTTTGACTAAAGAAATTATATTGAGAGCGCTTGACGGAGCAAGAGATTACGGTGCTTGCGTTGTCGGCATGCCTGTAAAAGACACTATCAAGATCTGTGATGAAGACGGATTTGCGGTTTCTACGCCCAACAGGGACAGAACCTGGATGATCCAGACGCCGCAGACTTTTTCTTTTAAACTCATAAAAGAGCTCTACATGAGGCTTGACCGTGAGGAGGAAGAGCTTATCGCAAAGGGCGTCAATATCACTGATGACGCTATGGTTGTCGAATACTTTACCGACCGCAAAGTTAAGCTTGTCGAGGGTTCATACAACAATATAAAGATCACTACACCGGAGGATATTCCTGCGGCAGAGGCAATTCTGGGGATAAAGTGAAGTGGATAAAGAAAAGATAAAAGTATTGATGATCGGCCCCGATCGAAGCGTGCATGGCGGGATTTCGGGACTTGTAAACGGCTACTATCACGTGGGACTGGATAAAAAGGTCGATTTAAGATATATAGGGACTATGAAGGAAGGCTCTAAGCTTAAAAAGTTGTTGGTGGCAGGGCTTTCTTATGTGCGTTTTTGCATGTGCGTGGGAAAATATGACATTGTCCATGTGAATGTTGCGTCGGATAACAGCTTTTGGAGGAAAGCTCTTTTTATCAAATGCGCGAAGCGTCGTAATAAGAAGATTGTTATACATCAGCATGGCGGAAATATCGATGAATACTATGAAACATTGGATGAAAAAGGCAAAGAATGCATAAGAAGTATCTTTGGTATGGCAGATGTGCTGTTGGTGCTTACGAATAAGCTTTATGATTTTTTTGGAACAATCGTAGACAAAGAGAAGATACAGATTCTTCCAAATGGGGTAAGCACACGCAATGTAGATGGAAGTGAGGTCGAAAAAGATTATTCGAAGATTCTGTTTTTGGGAAGAATATGCAGGAATAAGGGGATAAGTGAGCTTCTTTCAGCAATGGATGAGATTCACGATAAGAGGCCGGAGGTTACTCTTTATCTTGGTGGTATTTATGAAGAGGACGCATATAGAAGCGAAGTGGAAAAACGATCTTCGTATGTGAAAGCGCTTGGCTGGATCATGGGATCGCAGAAAGACGAGCTTCTTGAGAAGTGCGGGATTCTTGTATTGCCATCGTATTTTGAAGGATTTCCTCTTTCGGTTATTGAAGGGATGCTTCACGGATGCGCTGTTATCTCAACTGATGTCGGTGGAATTCCTGAGGCGATTGAAGACGGAATTTCGGGAATCCTAATTAAACCGAAAGATGTTGCGGGGCTAAAAAATGCAATTGAGCGAGTGACAGATGACAAAGAATATGCAAAAAGATTGTCTTGCGGAGGAATTAAAACTGCAAAAGAAAAATATTCTTTGGAAAAAAATCTGCAGAAACTGATCGAAATTTATAAAAATCTTGTCTGAGTGGTATAAAAAACCCCGATCATATTGACGGGCGTGAAAACCAGTAAATAAGCGAATTGCTCAGAAATTTCTGACAATTTTATGCAATAGAAAAACTCGATTTGACGTAAAGTGAAAAAAATTAGAAAAAAAATTGAAAAATAGGGTTGACATGATAGGACCCCTTTGTTAATATAATTCTTGCGCTGCGGCGAGATGCGAAAGCAACTCACACAGAGCATTATCTCAGAAGAGATAATCTTTAACAGTATATTCGGAGCGATATCGAAGCGGTCATAACGAGGCGGTCTTGAAAACCGTTTGGCGGCAACGCCACAAGGGTTCGAATCCCTTTCGCTCCGCTTAAATTATGAACACGCTGTTAATAACATACTTGTTGTTAATCAACTATTTTGCAGAAGTACTCAAGTGGTTGAAGAGACACCCCTGGAAAGGGTGCAGGTCGTTAATAGCGGCGCGAGGGTTCAAATCCCTCCTTCTGCGTTGCCTTACGCAATCAGTAAGGGTCA
>JAEEGH010008693.1_pt1 | contig 23907 bp, 11 predicted proteins | sample 9134181 | NCBI WGS metagenome assembly JAEEGH01 (sample SAMN16246544, study PRJNA631951) | gut metagenome | biome: gut microbiome; feature: rumen; material: DP-attached | host: Bos | place: Iran: Karaj | collected 2018-10
GCCGTAGGCAAGATCATACTGAGTTTTAGGCTATATCACGTCACGATTTAGGCTATATCACGCCATGATTTAGGTTATATCATGTTATGATTTAGGCTATATCGCGTCGTGATTTAGGATAGAACGCATCACGATTTAGGGTGAATATTGCAAACGTACCTGAGCAGACGCCTACGGCTCTTTTCTTTTGTATGATTATCACAGACTGACGGCTTTCAGCTGGGCGTAATAGCTGTCGAGCAGTTCCTGAGCGGCAATGAAACTGGTCTTCTGCCCGGCTAAGACGGTGCGCTCGGCCTCGGTGAGCTGCTGCTGTATGACCGGATTGTTGTAGAAATTGAGACGAAGGTGCTCGTTGATGCTCTCGTACATCCAATATTTAGCCTGTTCGTTGCGACGATAGTCGAAATAGCCGTTCTGCTTGACGAAAGCGAAGTAGCTGTAGATCATGTCCCACACCTCCTTGATGCCATAACCGTAGAACCCGCTGTAGCAGAGCACCTGGGGCGTCCATCCGCTCTCGGGCATGGGGAAGAAGTGGAGGGCGTTGCGGAAGTTGGTGGCAGCCATGTGACAGCGGTCCACGTTGTCGCCATCGCACTTGTTGATGACAATGCCGTCGCTCATCTCCATGATGCCGCGCTTGATGCCCTGCAACTCGTCGCCTGTGCCAGCCACCTGAATGAGGAGGAAGAAATCTACCATGGAGTGACAGGCCGTTTCGCTCTGCCCCACACCTACCGTTTCAACGAAAATCTTGTCGAAGCCGGCAGCCTCGCAGAGGATGATGGTCTCACGCGTCTTGCGGGCCACACCGCCGAGTGAACCAGCCGACGGACTGGGACGGATGAAGGAATCGGGATGAAGGGCGAGCTTCTCCATGCGCGTCTTGTCGCCCAGGATGCTGCCCTTGGTGCGCTCACTGGAGGGGTCGATGGCGAGGACGGCCAGTTTGCCTCCCTTTTCCTTGAGCACATGCATGCCGAACTCGTCGATGGAGGTCGATTTGCCGGCTCCCGGCACGCCGCTGATGCCCACACGCACGCTATTGCCGCTGTAGGGCAGGAGCCGGTCGATGACCTCCTGTGCCTTCTGCTGATGGTCGGGATTGACGCTCTCCACCAGCGTAACTGCCTGAGAGAGAATGGTGACATCGCCCTTGAGGATGCCTTCTACCATGTCGGAGACCGACAACTCGCGACGCCTGAAGCGACCACGCTTCAGATAAGGATTGACGATGGACTGCTGCTCAACGCCGCTATTCACTTGCAGACCTGCATATTCGGAGCTATTCTCGGGGTGTTCCATATCGTTCTTGTATGATTATTTCTTGATATTAATGGGGATGACCACCTTCGGCTGGCTGGGGTCGTTGGTGATCATGAGAATACGTGGCTTGGAGCGCACCTTGGACAGCATGTCAAGATTGCCTACCACCTTGAGGCGGACTTCCTCGTTGGGTTCCAGCTTTGACTTGTCGAGCGTAAGCGTCAGCCCCGCAGTAAACATCTGAAGCGATGATATGTTGAGTGTGGTGCGCCCCTGGTTGGTGATGGTGATAGCCGCCTTCTTCACTTTCTTGCCCTTGACATTGCCCAGTTCAATGGCAGACGAGGAGAGCACCATTTTCGGTGCATACTGTCGGCCCGTACCGCCAAAGCTGCTCAGGTCGGGCAATAGCACTACCGAGACGGGCAACTCGTTTTCGGGCGATACCTTGTCGCCCAGATGACTTGCCAGATAGACGGTTGACTGCGTCAGTCCGAATGCATGAATCTGGTCAGAGTTGAGTGTGAGCACCACTTTGCCTGCCCGCCCAGGCATGAGTTGTTCGGGCATGGACACAGCCGTGAGGTAAGACGGCAGATGCTGTATATTGGGCATCATGGGTTCGGTGCTGTTGTTCAGAACATGGATGATAAGCTGAGGCTGATCACCACGATTCACGTCATCGAACTCCAGTTCATTCTTGTCGGAGAGCAGCTGTCCCATGGCGAAGGGATAGGTCTTGCTATAGTCCACCACCTCGGTCAGCACGATGCCCTTCAGCGTGATGTAAACGGGGCTGATATCGCCCTGCATCAGTTCGTGAGAGGTGATGACTGCGTGCTTCTCGTAGTGGCCTAACTGCCGGGCATCGTAGGTGAGTCTGAGGGTGCACTTCTCTCCTGCGGCCAGCTTTTTCTTAGGAATCTCAACGGTAGTACAGCCACAGTCGGCCTTCACGTCGTCGATGACGATGGGGCGCTTGCCCTTGTTGGACAGCTCAAACGTTGCTGTCGAGGGCACCATGTAGCCTGTTTTGCCGCAGTCGATGACCGTCTGTGACACCTTGAGTTGCTGTGCCTGTATCGGCAAGGCCGAAAATAAGAGGAGTATCGCTATCAGTTTCTTGCTGTTCATAGACATATTTTTATTCGGTGACGGTTAGGGTTAGTGAATGGGTGGTGCCGCGGAACTCAGGAGCGTAGGCGCACTGCACGACACAGGTGCCTGTCTCGTAGCATCCGGTACGATCGATGTAATACTCTGTCTCAACGACGTGCTTGCCCTTACTGAGCATGTCGAAGAAGTAGTGAGTGGCATTGTCCTTAGGGGCGCAGTAGGCTCCGTTATGATAGCCGCTGAGTTGGTTCACGGGTTCCATGCAGGCAGCACGGCGGTCGATGACTTCAACGAAGTCGAGGTTGCGCTGTGCCGTGATGGTGAGACGCACACGAATACGCTGTCCTACCTTCAGAGGAGCTGAGAGCGGACTGCCACTCACAGTGAGAACCTCACGCTTGACACTCACCTCACTGCTCTGGTCGGCAATGTCGCGAGTGGGCTGCATGAACTGTGCATAGACGGCTCCCCATGAAGTACCGGTCGAGGTCTTCTCTGCCTTGAGAGTCCCTACCTTTTCCTGAGATGAGGACAGGGGGATGGAAGTCTTCACATAACCGATGCCTGCTGTTGCCTCTGAGGTAGCGAGGGGCTTTTCGTCAATGGTGAGGCGGGTACGAGGCTGGGCAGTCAGCACACAGTTTCCGATAGGAGAACCATCGGCAGCATCCAGGAAAGCGTAGATGGCATTGACGCTGTTGATAGGGGTGTCCCAAGCCTGTGTGCGCTTCTGTTGGAGGAGCCACTGCTGCATCTCGCTGACGGTCTGCTTGTCGGCAGGAGTGAGTCTCTTGAGAGCCTCGATGACTGCCACCTGTGTGGGGATGCGATAGTCGCGCCAGGAGTAGCCGGCACGTGGGGTGTCGTAGTAGCGGCCCATGCCAGGCTTATAGGTAGTCCACTCCTTGAGGCTCTTCACGTAGAGCTGGGAGTTGAGCACGATAGCCGCCATCGCCTTGTCGTAGATGGTGAGTCGGCGTGCCTCCTTCTTCAGCAGGTTCTTCAAGTAAGCTTGTGCCGAGGCAACTGCCTGTGCCGGTTTGCGCCCGTCAAGGGTAGAGAGATAGAGATACTGAAGGGTCTTCTGGCTGGGGAAGGTCTGCGGATGGCCTTTCTTCTCTTCCTTCTTCATCTCCTCAACGAGTTTCAGGATTTCGGCATCCATGAACCCATAGGCCTTATCGAGCTGAGAACGGAGACTGGTGTTCCGGAGCCCGTCAGTACCTGTCATCTGCTGCAGACGCACCAGCATCTCACTCACCTCCACGGTGATGAAGAACGAGCCGCGCATGCCTTTCCACCAGCACCACGAGCCGTCAGGCTGTTGTAGCTTAGACAACTGCGTCACTGCCGAAGCAAGCCGACTGTTCATGCTGTTCTCATCGAAGAAGTCGGCCAGTCGCTGTTTCTGCTCTGCCTCACGATTGGCATCCATCACCCAAGGAGTCTCCTTGAGCACAAGGTCTTTCAGCTCCTCGTTCTTCTGGAGCGCACTCATGAGGGATGTCTCCGAGCTCTGCTCACGACGCCACGACTCAAACACGCTGCGTGCCGACGGGTTCTGGTTGAGGATGTGAAGGCCTAAGCTGTTGGCATAGTAAGATGCTGCCTGGCTGATGGCACAATCGTCTCGGGTGTCGCCCACGAAGGGAAGTGCCTGAATCATGAACCAAGCGGGGTTGTTGGTGTACTCGATGGTGAGTTGAGGCGACGACACAGCTTCGGGGAACAACTCTGAGAGGGGGATGGTCTTGGTGCCGGGCTCCGTCTGAACAAAGGGAACGGTGACGGTGACGCGCTCCTCGCTGGGCAATACGGGCAAATAGTGCTGCTCGCCATCGCTGAAGCCCTCGCCACTGACGGTCATCTTGCAGACGAGCAACGAATGGGCCTTCAGTGGGGAAGCGTCGATGGAGAACGATACGGCAAGCGTGCTGTCGGCCTGTATCGTGTGGCTGCTCTTCTTGGAGAGCAACACGCGGTCGGTCTCAGGATCGGAGAGTGTGAGCCACACCGTGGCACTGACCTCCTTGCTGCCAGTGTTGAACACACGAGCTGAGATGGCAGCCTGGTCACCCTGTCGCACAAAGCGGGGCACGTTGGGCTGGATCATCACGTCCTTGCTGGCTACTGCCTTGCCTTCCAGCATACCATACATGAGGTCGTCGGTATGGGCGAGTCCCATGAAGCGCCAGGTGGTGAGGCTCTCCGGCAACGTGAACTTCAAGCTCACACGACCTGTCTCGTCAGTCATGAGCTGCGGATAGAAGAAGGCTGTTTCCTGCAGGTTCTGCCGAGTCTGGGGTTGCTCCATCGCCTTGGCATCGTCGGTAGCCTCCTCTGCTTCTTCAGCACCCTGCAAATGAACGGATTCCGGACTGGCCTCGTTCGCTACGTCAAGTCCGGCAATACGTCCCTGAAGAGACTCATCTGCTGACATCGCTTTATAATCGGCTACATCGGCTGTGGCTCTCGTCATCTTCAGCGCCTTGCCACGCGCCGATCCTACAACCAGTCTGTCATAGAACAGCCAAGCCTCCGGGAAACAAGATTTATCGAAATGGCTGAACGACAGTTCATCGACGTTCAGGTAAGGCCGCTGATAGGAACCACTCAGCAAACTGCCTCCCCACATGCCTCTGTTCCATTGCAAAGAAGTGATGTGCAAGGATATGAAGGGAGAGAGGCTCCACTGGTGATTCGCCAACTGGTCAAGGCTCTCATCGAAGAGCACTGCCATGAGCTGAGCCGGTTTGCCAAGTGGTTCTCCCTTCGGTGAAGCCACACTGACGGTCCACTCCTCTTGTTGTCCGGGGGTGAGTCGGTCTCGGAAAGTCTCCCACTTCACACGCAGCTGCTTGTCGGGCAGCGGACGGCGCAACGTGACGGAGTGCTGATAGGTCTTGCCATTCTTCATCCAGGCAAAGCTGATGGAGAGTCCATTGCCATATTCCTCCTTGTAGAGGAACTGACGGTTGATGAGGGCGTTCGACTTATCGACGGCCCCTTTCTCCACCACCTGATTGCCTGCTACGATGGAATAGATGATGTGTACATTCTTATCGGAAGAGCCCACCTGAATGGTGACGGGTTTTCCGGTATTGGGGAAGGCGTAGTCAGACACATAGAACCAATCGTCGGTCTCAGTAGCGGGTCGCTTATCGGAGAGCGAGAACACCACGAACTCCTGTCTGAGGGTGTCGCCTGCACAGATGGCTTCCAACGAGTGCTTGCCACTCTTCAGGACGGGAAGGGACAACTGGCTACGAGTGGGCTGCGACTGCCAGTCGCCGTTATCGATGCGATAGCTGACGGTGTTGTCGAGCTCTGTTCCGGCAGCGTTGCGCAGATGGAAAGTCAGTGGGGGGGTGCTCTCAGCAAGCACCTGCTGTTCCAAGTCAACTGAGAGAGCCGTCTTGCGGTTGCCCAAAGGCAGCGACAGCTCACCGTGATGAGTCTCTCCAGCCAGGTCGGTGACATCAGCCACTACGACGAAATTGCAGAACAGCGGACTCCCCACCTGTGGCATCGTCATCGGCATCTTCACCTCAAACTGTCCGTCGGCATCGGTTTGTGTCTCATCGGAATAGACCTCTGAATTGATGTCCACCTGACTGAGCGTCAACAGGTCCCAGTAGCGATAGTTGGTCACCCACCACCATGCACGGCGACGCTCCACCTTATATTTTACATGGGCACTCTGCACTGGCACACCGGCATAGCTGCGTGCCGTTCCTCTGACAATCAGCGTGTCGCCAGCATGATAGTCTTGCTCGGGCTTGGGAATCTCCACCTGGAATGTAGGACGCTTGTATTCTTCTACCTGGAAGTATGCGCTCTTGCCACCCACACTGATGCTGAAATTTCCCGTCAGTCCGGTAGAGGGAAGAACGAAAGAGGTGGTCGTCGTGCCGAAGTCATCGGTAACAAGCTCTTTCTCGGCTACCACCTGATAGTTGGCATCGCGCAGCATAGCTTTCACCCTGTGTCCCTTCATGACTTGATGTTCGAAACCATTCTTCACCGTGTAGAAGATGGCAGCCACGTTGACGGTCTGACCAGGACGGTAGATGGCACGATCGGTCATCACTGCGCTCCGTTCCGACACGCCATTCTGTTCGCTAAAGGCATACCTTCCGTATGAATTGAACGGCGGACAAGCACAATCGTCTTTTGTTGTGGCACGGACCAAGTAAGAACGAATGTCCTCGCTGGTGTAGTAGCATTCGCCCTTGCCATTGGTGGTGAGGGTGACAACAGGACTGTTAGCCTGTCGGTACGACGCATCCTTCAGTTGCAGCGAAGCACCTGCAATGGGCTGTCCCGTGGTGGCATTTACAACAACATATCTCACCTGATTGACGGGCAGGGGCTGAGCCAGCACCCGCACATCGCTCACGAAATAGAGAATACGGTCCACCTCGGTCTGAGGCTCCGTCTTTAGTTCAACCAGATAGACGCCCACAGGCAGGTCGGGCAGCAGGAACGAGTCTTCGAACTGCTCGTACTCGGCATGTCCCACATAGCGTCGTGTCTCGTCATTGGGCAAGGCGGTGAGCAGGGGCTTCAACTTCCGATAGTCGGCATCGTCGTTGGGGTTGAGCTGTATGTCACCGTCGGCATTCACCTTGTAGAGGGTCATGGTCAGACTGCTGATGCCACGCAACTGTGTGAGCTTCACCTGTTGCTCTCGGTTGGGCAGCCACACGCGCTCATTGATCCGGGCTCTAAAGCTACGGACGGTCAATGCGTTACGGACATTCCGCAGCTCGTTCATCCGCTTCCACTTGCCCCAACGACTGAGCGACTGGTCAATGTACTCCACCTGTTCTTTCACCGTCGATCGGTTGTCAATCTGCATCAGTCTCAGGCGCAGGATAGCAGCCTCGCCACATTCATCCATGTCACCGTAGAGAGCTATTAGTGAGTCAACGCTGGCAACACTGGCTGCGGGCGACTGGTTCTCCAACACCTTCAGGGCAGTGAACAATTGTGCTCTGCGATTAGGGGTAGTAAGATAATATTGGTGGAGGGCCACAAACTGCCCCGTCTCATATCCGATGACACTCAGCAGGTCATCGCCAAACACTCCACTGTCGCCACCCTTCTCCACCAGTGGTTCGTAGTCAGCAGCCTTCACTGCCGCCAGTTCGGAAGGATGAGCAATGGCTCGTTCTTTATAGTCTTGAGCCACCTTCAGCCAGTTCTCATCAAGGCTGCTGTTGTGCTCATAGATATAAGCCAAAGCAGTCTGGCAGACAGCCTGAAGGGGTATGGAACGTGCTTGCTGCTCACGTTTCTTGAGCTGATCCACCGCAGGCTGAAGTGAGTCGGGCGACACCTGAACTGCCACACGTGCATCGGTGAGTAGTGCCTTCAGCAGGTGTCCGTACTGTTCCTCGCGCTCTGCCTTGGCAGCAATTTTCTTCAGCACGCCACGCTGCGTCTGAGGCAGGTCACGCCGAGCTGCCTCGTCAACTTGTTTCCATAAATTCTGATATGTCTGTGCCTTCATACTCCCTTGAGTGAATGAAATGAATGCAATTATCAATGTCCAAAATATCTTTTTCATCGTCTTTAAATAAAATGATTAGGTCGTTTTGCAAAGATAGGGATTATTTCCGAGTTCATTTTGAATATGAAAGTGAAAATATGAAAGTTTAACGGATAAAAACAGATTCTTCATGCGATTATTCGCCATCTTTCATACATTTTTTTATTATTTAGACTTATCTTCTCGGAAAATTTGTATATATTTGCAGCCAATATAATTACCAATGACCATGCTACGAACCTCTTATCGGATTGGGACTGTACTGATACTCGCACTTTTCGTGCAAGGAGTACTGTTCGCACAGGACTCCATCCCACAGACACCAACCGATCAATATACCAGACAATACACCAAAGACAATCCACTCATCTATGAGGATGCATGGGACCTGTGGCCCTACTGCTACCGCAGCGACACCAGTGAAGACATGGGCTACAACATCGACTTGGTGCAGATGATACTGAAGCGACTCAACATTCCCTACGTCATAGAACTGAAACAACGAGCCGACGTGCTGAAAGACATCAAGGAGGGTAAGGCCGACCTTACACTCGGCATGGGAGCAGCATTCCATGATGACTACGGACACTACAGCCATACCGTCACACAACTGTTCACTCACAGCGTGGTGTGGCCCAAGGGACAGCCGCAGGTCATACGTAGAGAAGCCGACCTGGCTCACCACCAGGTGATGGTGCATGCTGGAAGCTACAGCCACCACCTGATGAAGGAAAAGGGATGGGGCAACAATGCTATCGCTATCGATGACATGAAGGAAGCTATCCTCCAACTATCGCAGACGGGAGAGGGCATGATGGTATGGAACACGGCATCGCTCCGCTGGCTCATGCGCACATACCATCTGGACAATCTACAAATAGCCTCCGTCAACATGTCAGACGGAGAATACCGCTTCATTTCACGCGACAAGCACCTGCTCGATATGATAGACAAGACACTGAGCGAGCTGCGCGTTGAGGGGTCGCTCGTACCTGTTCAGAACACATGGTTCTATCCCGACCAGCAGGTGGTGCTCATCCCCTCCTGGATATGGCACACACTCAACGTAGCCATCATAGCTACAGCCATCCTCATCATCTTCATCATCTTGTCATACTACCGCGAGCGAAAGGCCATCGCCCGAGGAAAGTTAGGCACCCGCCGACTGGCGATGGTGATGAACGTAAGCCAAATGAGCATCTGGCTCTACGACGTACAGGAGAAAGCCTTCATCTGGATTGACAAGGAGGGAGTGCCCAGAAAAAGCTACGGCGAACATTCATTCACCAAGCGACTCACGGGCAAAGCCTACGACAACGTCATAGAAGCCATCAGGCAAGTGGCAGAACAGGAGAAGGAGACTGCTACGGTGGAGGTGTCCACCTTTGCCGAAAGCAACCCCACTGGCGGTACGCGAACCTACTTAATCGTGTTTTCTGTACTCCGCTACACAGCCGACAAACCCTCACTCATCATTGCTGCAGTCAACGACGTGACCGAAGACCGTGAGAGAGAACACCGCACCAAGGAACAGCTCATGCGCTACCAGTCGGTTTTCGACACAGCCATGATCGACATGGTCTATTACGATCAGGACGGCTACATCACCAACATGAACGAACGTGCACAGCGCACACTGAAGGTCAATCTTCAGGATGCCATCGAAGAACGGGTGAACCTGAAGACCATCATCGACATTGAGGGCTTCGACTTCGACCACTTCGACAGTGTCTATGTCACCCGGTTCCTCAACTCCCACGGCGAGGTGTCGCCCATCAAGTCGCGCAAGCTGAAAGACAAGATGATCTACGACCTGCAGGTGGTGGCAGTGCGCGACGAGAAAGGTCAAGCACTGTGTATCTATGGCACCGGACTCGATGTCACTGAGAAGGTGAATGCCTACCGCCACGCCCAGGACAGCACCAACAAGCTGAAGCAAGCTGTTGACAAGGCCGAGAAGTACGTAAGAAACATCAACTATGCAATGGGAATGGGCGGTGTGCGTCTTGTCACCTACTCGCCCGACACCCACATGCTGACCATCTACCGCGAATACGACAGCATTCAGCACAGGCTCACACAGTCGCACTGCATGACTTTCATCGAAGAGAGTTCCAAGCGCCATACCATGCGCATCTTGAACAAGATGGACAGCCGCACCGACTCCCCTATCAGTTTAGAAATCAAGACTACCATCCACATAGGCCGCCGCCCTATGTACCTTCAGTTCAGCTTCGTACCCACCTACGATTCCGAAGGTCACGTAGTGAGCTACTTCGGCATGTGCCGCGACATGAGTGAGATCAAGGCCACTGAGCAACAACTGGAGGAGCAGACTGCCCGTGCACAGGAGGTGGAGAACCTGAAGAACGCATTCCTGCGCAACATGAGCTACGAGATCCGCACCCCGCTCAATGCCGTTGTGGGATTTGCCGAACTGTTCGATATGGAAGGCAACTCACTCGAAGACGAAGAGGTGTTCATCCGGCAGATCAAGGACAACTCCGCCCACCTGCTACAGCTCATCAACGACATCCTGTTCCTCTCCCGACTCGATGCCAACATGATTGAGTTCACACCACAGCCCACCGACTTCGCCGTCAGTTTCGATGCTCACTGTCAGGTGGGATGGATGGGGCAAGAGAAGCCCGACGTGCGCTACATCGTGGAGAACCGCTACAGCCAGTTGGTTGTCGATATCGATGATGCCAACGTGGGACGCGTCATTGAGCAGATTGTCAGCAACGCCGTGTCACACACCGACAAAGGCTATGTCCGGACACGCTACGACTATGTAGGCGACAAGCTCATCATAGCCGTCGAAGACTCCGGCAAAGGCATTCCGCCAGAACAGCTCAACCAAATATACGAACGCTTTGCCAGCACCGGACAAGGCACCAGACTCGGACTGCCCATCTGCAAGGAACTGGTAGAACAGATGGGAGGCTCCATCGACATCGACTCCACACAGGGCGATGGCACCACAGTCTGGATATCCATCCCCTGTAAGGCATCGCTCATCGTCAGAAAGAAAGACATCTAACCCTCCAGCTACAAGGGAATATCAATCATACAATTCTTCACTCAAGTACATGAACATACTTACAAACACATACGCCCCCACCCCCGTTCGCAAGACGCTTCACTTGCTATGCATGCTCTGCCTGCTCACCTCACTACCCTTGCCCCTGCATGCACAGTTTGCCAGAGCATATACCACCGAGCATCCCCTCATCGTGGCATGCAACGTGAACTTTCCACCCTACGAGTTCAGCACGTCAGACGGGACGCCAAAGGGCTATAACATCGACATCGTCAAGACTATTCTCGACGAGATGGACATCCCCTACCGCTTCGTCATGAAGGAGTGGAGCCAGGCCACCTATCTCTTCGACAACCACGAGGCCGACCTCATCATCGACCCAGTCTATAAACAGCACCCCAGCTCCTGCTTTAACTCGCGCAGCACCATCGACTACTATAAGCTGAAGATAGTACAACGAGCCGACTGTCCACCCATCCTATCGCCTAAGGAGCTGCAGAAAGCCGACGGACTGGTCATTCGCAAGAACGACTTCATCACCACCAATGCCATCAGAGAGAAGCTGCCCCTGCTGGCACCCACCTACCTCACTGCCGACGATGCACTGCAGCAGGTGGTCGATGGACGACAGAACTACTTTATCTGGGGCGAAGAGCCGCTCCGATGGTATATCCGCGAAAAGGGACTTCAGGACAAGCTCATCTTAGGAGGCATGACCCTCTTCGCAGGAGAGTCCCACTTTGTGGCCTATGACCACGAGCTCATCCGACAACTCGACGACCATTATGCACGCATGGACCAGAACGGACAGTTGCAGACCCTGCGCACCAAATGGTTCTCCCCCGAAGTCTATAACAACAAGAAACCGCTCACCATCCTGGGCATCACCATCGTGATAATCATCTTCGCTGTCTTGCTGTTCTTCGCCAACCGTCACATAGAGCGCCGAGTGAAGAAAGCCACCGAACAGGCTGATGACCTGAAGAACATGATGAAGCTGGCACTGTCTCAGGGCGACTACGAAGTGCTAGAGTACGACGTGAACAGCGATCACTTCGTCAATCGCTATGGCAGTAGCCTGCTCCCACCCGAAGGTGTCACCATGCAACAGTTCATCAGCATGTTCCACCCCGACGACCAGCCTCAGATTCATCATGCCAACGAGTCCATCTTGTCCGGCAAGAGCAGCAACTGTTGCCTAGAACTCCGCTGGAAGCCATACAACGGCAATGGCGAGTGGCGCTTCGTGCGCAGCTATGCCGTCGTGGAGTATGATCAGCAACAGGCTCCCCACCGTGTCGTCTGCACGGTCAAGGACATCACCGAGGAATATGAGCAGGTGCGCCGCGACAGCGAACTGGCACAGCGATTCTCCAAGTTGTTCGAGTATTCGCTCGTAGGCATGTCGTTCTTTAATGCCGACGGAAAGCTCATCGACTTGAATCGGATGATGCGCCAAATCTGCGAAATAGACAACAAGGACGACCATTTCTTCCTCACCACCAACCTCTTCGACTACCCCTCCGTCCGAGACGACATCGACAGAGACGGACGCGACGCCCTGCATGTCTGCCAGCACATGTACTACCCTGAGGCTGGCATTGACAAGTACATCGAGCTGCGCATACTCCCCTCATACGACAACGACCGGCTGCAACACTACATCATGACCTGCCGCGACATCACTGCGGAACGAGAACTCCACATTGAGCAACGGCACATGGACAAGCAGCTACTCAACATGAATGAACAGCTCAACCTGAGAGAGAGAGAGCTCAACTACCTTCTCAGCAGCAGCAACATGTGGGTGTGGCGCACCGAATTATCTACCCGACAAATCATCTTCTCACGCTCCCTGAAGCAAGACGGACTCATACTTTCCTTCGATGAATACATGAACGGCATCTACGAGGAGGAGCGAGCTAAGGCAATGGAAGCTTTCGGCAACATGGAAGGAACCGACAAGGACATCAACATCACGCTCCACATGTGTCTCCCGAAAGTGAGCAACGAGCCCCACTGGTATGCTATCAACGGCATACCCGTCCGCGATGACCAAGGTAACGTCACTGGCCACTTCGGTGTAGTCCGCGATGTCACCACACTCATGAACGCCCAGCAACAACTACTCCTCGAGACAAGTCGCGCCGAAGACTCAGGCAAGCAGAAGAGTGTGTTCTTGGCCAACATGACCCACGAAATCCGCACACCCCTCAACGCTATCGTCGGTTTCAGCGACTTGCTGCAAATCATCGACAACCCCACCGAGCGGCGCGAGTTCATACGTATCATACGTAACAACTGCGACATGCTCATACGCCTCATCGACGACATCATCGAAGCCTCTGCCATGAACCAGGGACCTCTCGCCATCGAGTCAAAGGATGTTGACTTTGCCGTTGCTTTCAACGACATCTGCCAGACCCTGGCCTCACGAGTACAGGAGGCCGGAGTAGAGTTCATCGTTGACAATCCATACAGCCAACTACTTACCCACGTTGACAAGGGACGACTCCAGCAGGTCATCACCAACTTCACCACCAACGCCGTGAAATACACCCATCAAGGGCATATCAAGGTGGGCTACCGCTATCAGGATGGTGGCATACGCATGTACTGTGAGGACACAGGTGCCGGCATCCCCAAGGAGAAGCAAGGTATCGTATTCGAGCGATTCGTAAAGCTGAATGACTACGTGCAAGGCACCGGACTCGGCCTCAGCATCTGCAAGAGCATTGCCGACCGTTGCGGAGGGCGCATCGGCGTAGAGAGTGAAGGTGAAGGCAAGGGTTCCACATTCTGGATATGGATACCGTGCGAGTGCCAGAGCGTAACTCCTGCACCCCATCAACAATAAAAAAAACAAACAAAAGAGATAACTAACAAGCCATGCAGACAAGTAAGTACATGTTAGCCAATGAGCGCGACGCCCTATGGGGACTCACTGTAACCACTATAGGTCACGAGAAGATAGAGCCATTCGAATCATACCCAACCAAAGGACATGCCGACGGCTATTACTTTGACCTGGAGAAAGGACGCACGCTGAACGAGTTCCAACTGCTCTACAACCCTGAGGGAGAAGGTGTATTCCACAGCGCCTCAGTCAAGGAGACTACACTACGGCCTGGCGATATGTTCCTGCTCTTCCCAGGCGAGTGGCACTCCTACCACCCCATTCCTAAGAAGGGATGGGAGAGCTATTGGATAGGCTTTCGCGGGCACAACATGGAAGACCGTGTAAAAACAGGCTTCCTGTCGCCGCATAAGCCCATCTATCACATCGGCTATTCTGCAGAAATCATTGGGTTATACAAGCAGGCCTACGAGGCGGCGCTCGAAGAGGCTGCCTACACCCAGCAGTTGCTGGCAGGCATCGTCAATCATCTGGTGGGGCGCATGTACTCACTGGAACGTAACATCGAGCTGCTGTCACGCAGTCAGGCTCACGTCAACATGATCAGCAAGGCACAGCTCCGCATCCGAGAGTCGTTGGAGAGCTCTCTCACTATCCAGCAGGTGGCCGAGGAACTGGGCGTGAGCTACAGCAACTTCCGCAAACTGTTCAAGGAGTACACTGGCCTCTCCCCCGCTGTCTATCAGCAGGATCTCCGCCTGCAGCGAGCCAAAGAACTGCTCTCCACCACCGACATGAGCATCAAGGAAATAGCCTATCAACTCAACTTCGAGTCACCCGACTACTTCTCAGCCAAGTTCAAGAGCAAGACAGGACATCGCCCCAGCGAGCTGAGGAATCAGTAATATAGCCTGCATCAATTCTTACCATTTAGCAGTAAATATGCTGGGTGACACAACCAAAGAGAACCATCCCCAGCGAGCCTGTTCGCTGCTGTCTTTCTGTTTCAGGCGAGCCATGGTTTCGGTGCCCATCATGTGGGTGTAACCGGCAACAATCTTCACGTCCTTCATGAATTGGTATTGAGCCGTGATATCGATGCTGTGGCCCAGTGTGCTGCCCACCGGTAATCCGTGCGGACAAAAGTATTAGAATAGTGCTCACATGGGGACAGGCACGGTGTGACGAGGTCATCGTCCGCGAAGTGCAACGCCGCTCGGCCCTGGAGGGGACTCTTGGTATGTCTAAAACCAGAAACAATATAAACTAAAAACAAAAGAGTATGAAAAGAATGATGCAATGGGTGCTTGCCGCCACCCGACCATTGGTACTCACCATGGGACCATTGGTACTCACCATGGTCTTCTGCGGCCTCGGAGTGTTCTCCTCGTGTTCTAAGGACGATGACAATCCCAATTGGAACAAGGTGATGGCTCGTGGAACCATTTACAACATTAAGGTGAAGCAGGGAAAAACGCAGGCAAGTGCCACCACGGTGGTCTCTACTGCCGAGGCTGAAGTAACATTAGTAGAATAAAAAAACGATAAAATTGTTTTCTGTTTTGAAAAAAAATTGACTATCTTTGAGGCCATATCGTAAAATTATGGACAACAGGAACACATCTAAAGGGAACTGGATGAAGCGGTTGAGAGGCTTCGTGAAAGCCCATACCAGCCTGACCGTCATCATCGCAGCAGCATTGCTGCTGGAGTTGACGACGGGTGTGATGTACTATGCGGCTCAGAACATCATCCAACGTACAGTGGAACGGTTGGTGCAGCGAGAGATGAATGCCATCTACCTCTGCATCCGCAATAAACTGGCCAAAGTGGAGGTGACAGTGGATAACATGGCGTGGGTAGTCAATGAAGGTCTTGATGAGCCGGACTGGATGTTCGACATTACCCAGCGAATGGTCAAAAATAACCCTTCTTTCATGGGAAGTGGTGTTGCTTTTGTTCCAAACTATTATCCAAATAAAGACAAGTACTTCGAGCCATATTCCGTACGCAGGGGACAGGACTCCATTCAGTCGATGCAATTGGGAAGTGACGGCGTGGATCATACACAAGATGATTATTTTCATGTTCCTGTCACACAGGAGAAAGCCCATTGGAGTGAACCGTATTTCGATAATGATGGTGCCAAGGCGATCATAACCACATACGGCGTTCCTGTACGTGATAGCAAGAGCAGAGTCATTGGCGTTGTATATGCCGATATTGCGCTTGACTGGCTCGATGATGTCATGAATGAGGAGAAAGCGTATAAGAGTACACTGCGCTTCTTGGTAACAGGCAACTATAACCTACTGGCAGGCGAAGACTGTCCGATATATAGGTCGGCACTTGAAATATTGAAGGCCGACAATGATAAGAAAGGCTACTGCATAGTGGATGATGAAAACAACAATAAAAAACACATTTACTTCACAACAGTGGGTGGAAAGACGGACTGGATGCTCATCAATGTACTTGATGACGGTGATGTTTTCAGCAAACTACGCAGGATACGTCTGTCATTGTTGCTCCCGTTGATGATAGGTCTGCTATTTGCTGGGTTTATCGTTTATCGTAGTTCGCGCAATCTGGAGCGACTGCGCAAGGTGAATGCCGAGAAAGACCGCATAGGAGGTGAACTGCTTGTAGCCAGTCAGATACAGCAGAGCATGTTGCCCTACAGCCATATTCTGCATGATGATGTGAGTATATTTGGCTCGCTGGTACCTGCCCGTGAGGTCGGTGGTGACCTCTATGACTACTTTATCCGTGACGAGAAACTATTCTTCTGTATCGGCGATGTCAGCGGCAAGGGCGCACCATCGGCTATGGTGATGGGCGTGATTCATTCTTTGTTCCGTGCCTTCTCGGCTCACGAGAACAATCCTGCACATATCATGCAAGCCATCAATGAGGTATCATGTCAAGGCAACGATTCGAATATCTTCGTCACTTTGTTTCTCGGTGTGCTCGACCTGCCAACAGGTCTTCTGCGCTATTGTGATGCAGGCCATGATGCTCCAATGATGTTGGCTGATGGCCAATGTTCGATGATTGATGTTAATCCTCACCTGCCTGTTGGTGTATTCGATGATGTGAAGTATGGTATACAAGAAACGAAGCTGGAGCCAAATATCACTTTATTTCTGTATACAGACGGACTGACAGAAGCGAAGAATATCGAACGCAAGCAATTTGGTATTAAACGCGTTGAAGAGGTGCTTGCTGCCAATAGCGGGCTTCATCCTGAGCAACTTCTTGAATCTGTGAGAATGAGCGTGCATGAGTTTGTTGGCGATGCTGAACAGAGCGACGATCTCACGATGCTGGCTATCCGCTATACTCCGAAGCGCTTCGAGACCAAACTGATGGAAACGCTTGTGATAAAAAACGACGTCCATGAAGTGTCAAAGTTCAGTGAATTCATGAAGAAGGTGATGGAGAGTCTGAATGTTGAGAAGTCGCTTTCTCGCCAACTTCGTCTGGCAGTGGAGGAGGCTGTGGTGAATGTGATTGACTATGCTTATCCCATTGGACAAGAGGGTGAAATAGAAGTGCGGATGATGTCTGATGGAAAGACTCTGAAGACAATCATTACCGATTCAGGTGTAGCATTCGATCCAACGGCGAAGGAGAAGGCCGACACGACACTGTCTGCCGAGGACCGTCAGATAGGTGGTCTGGGCATCCTGCTAGTTCGTGAAATAATGGATTCGGTTAATTACGAACGAATAAACAAACAAAACATATTAACATTAACTAAAAAATACAATTGATTATGAATGCAAAATTAGAAGAAATCGATGGCAAGTATGTTGCCACGTTGGAAGGAGAAATGGATACCGCAGCAGCTACAGAGGCTGAGGAAGTCTTGAAACCACTCTATACGTCTGACGGTAAGGACGTCATCATCGATTGTAACGGTTTGGAGTATATTGCATCCAGTGGACTGCGCATCTTGCTCAGTATCCTGAAAGGGGCCAAGGCTAATGGTAGTAGGGTAACGTTGCGTGGTGTTAACGATGACATCAAAAATGTCTTTAAACTGACGGGATTTATCAGCATCTTCGAATTTGAGTAAATAATCCAGAGCCTATGAGAAAGTGTTGCATGCTGCTAATGATAATGGCAGCTACGGGCTGTCTTGCACAAAAAGACTCCGTCAACCAGCTCAGTTTCAGCATGAACCTGCTTACGCATGGTGAGGCTTGCGGAGGTGGACTGCCCAGAACAGGAGACGGTGGTTCGGAAGAAGATAAATCGCGTTTCCTGGTAGGGCGTGTACGTCTGAATGTGGACTACCAGCGTTCCTGGCTGCAGGCGCATGCTGTCATCCAGAACAAGGGAATATGGGGTATGAAAGGCAACAATGCCCTCACGCTGTATGAGGGTTGGGTGAAGTTGACAGCCAGGAACGGGCTTTTTGCCCAGATGGGTCGTATTGCTCTGTCCTACGATGATGAACGAATCATCGGTCCTAATGACTTCGCAACAGTAGCCCTGTCGCATGATGTACTTCGGGTAGGCTATGAAGGACATGGTCATAAGGCTCATGCCATACTGGCCTATAACCAGAATGGTGACAACTACTATAACGGCACGTATTACAATAATGGTGCGCAGTTGTACAAAACGATGCAGACCGTGTGGTATCACTACGATGTGCCAAAGTTCCCGTTGGGAGTCTCGCTGCTCTTTATGAACATTGGTCAGCAGGCAGGCATACAGGGCGACCCGTACAATTCACCATCAACAGAATATCAGCAGATGTACGGTGGCTATATCAACTTCCACCCTAAATATCTGTCGCTGGAAGGCTCGTATTACCGCCAGACGGGTAAGGTAGTCAACGAATTCAAGCAGGCCGGGAAGATAAAGGCATGGATGGCCAGTGCGAAAGCAACTATCAAACCAACTGACAAATACGGTTTCGTGTTAGGTTACGAATACCTGAGTGGTGACGACTATGTACCTGTCATCTATGGTGGTTCGTTTGGCATGCCATACAAGGAGTATGAAGGCGGCTTCGCTCCTCTTTATGGATCAAGAACCAAGTTTTACGGCATTCTTGACTATTTCTACGAGAGTGCTTACATCAATGGCTTTACGCCTGGCCTGCAGAATGCCTATCTCGGCATAATAGGCAAACCAGCACCAAAGCTTAGTTGTAGTGCCACCTACCATTATCTGGCTACTGCCACAAAACTGAGCGGTCTCGACCGTACGCTGGGCCATAGCATTGAACTACAGGCCAGCTATAAGTTCTCGAAGGACATATCCTTAATTGCAGGCTATACCCAGATGATGGGTACGGAAACGATGGACCGGCTGAAACAAGGTAACTCCAGTAAACAGGCTCGCTGGGGTTGGTTCTCGCTAGTCATTTCACCTAGTTTATTCACTACAAAATGGTGATGAAATAGTAAAAAAGTATATAAGTAGAAAGGTAAATAACTATAAATATGAAAACATCCGCACCATTATCAAAAGTACAATATGGTCTCTACGTAGAGTGTGTAGCACACCAGGGAGAGGCTTGTTATAATCTTCCTTATCTGTATGTGCTCGACGGCAGTCTGGACGAAGACAGACTATGCCGGGCCATCGAATCAGCAGTGGCAGCACATCCGACGTTGTTCACCCGTATCGGGCTGAATAGCGATGGCGATCCTCTTCAGGTCATTGACGACACAGAGACATTCATGCTGGCAGTGGAAAATATCTCAGACATCGAGGTCGAGAAGCTGCAAATGATTGTGCCTTTTGACATCTACAACGACCGTTTGTTCCACATCCGCTTGCTCAAGGATTCTGAGCACTTCTATTTCTTCCTCGACATCCACCATATCATAGGTGACGGTACGACACTGAAGGTCATGTTGACAGATGTGGAGAAAGCCTACAACGGAGAGGTGTTGGAACCTGAGGCTATGACGATGGCACAGGTGGCAGAAGCAGAGGCTGAGCTGCGGAAGTCTGCGGCTTTCGAGGAAGGCAAACAATGGTATGCACAGAACTTCGACTGCGGTGATTGTTTTACCCAATTGATGCCAGACCTTGAAGAGCCAGAGCATAGTGAGGCTTCGATGGTGAGGACGCTGAGTGTGGATATGGCACGTGTTGACAGCTTTTGCAAGGAAAAGGGCATCTTCAAGAGCAATTTCTTCACAACGGCCTATAGTTTCCTGCTTGCAAAATATAATAATGAACAGGAGTCGCTGTTTACCACCATCTACAATGGACGTACGGACAAGCGGTTCCTGCATTCTGTGGGTATGACGGTGAAGACGTTGCCCGTCTACGCCAAGTTTGATAACGAGACCAAGGTGCTCGACTATCTGAAAGCAGGGCAGGATCAGATGAGCGGTGTACGCCGGCATGAGGCATACGCCTTTAGCGATGCTGTGAACGATCTCGGCATCCAGAGCAACTCGATGTTTGCTTGGCACGGTATGATGTTCGCCGATGAGAAGCTGTGCGGCAAACCAATGAAGACCATCCGACTGTGCAACAGCACGTTGGAGGCCTCGCTCTATTTGAAGGCATTTATCCTGAACGGCAAATACCAGATTAAGGCTGAATACAACTCCAATGAATACTCTCAGGCGCTGATTAGTCAGTTCCTGGAGAGTTATGAGGCTGTGTTAGAGGGATTTCTCGTCAAGGAGTATCTTCGCGAGGTGGATATTACCACGACATCGCAAATAAAGACACTCGACAGCTTCAATCTGACGGATGTGGAATATGACGACACGCAGACCATCGTCTCGCTGTTCCGTCGTCAGGCAAAGGAAACGCCACAGAGCATTGCCGTCGTTTACAAAGACAAGCGATATTCATACGCCGAAGTTGATGAGATTAGTGACCGTATCGCTGGATGCATCGCATCGAAGGGGCTGGGTTCGGAAGATGTGGTATCTGTCCTGATTCCCCGTTGCGAATGGATGGCCATAGCCTCGCTGGGTGTCTTGAAAGCAGGCTGTGCCTATCAGCCATTAGATCCGACCTACCCGAAGGAGCGTCTGAACTTCATGATGCAGGATGCTGGTGCGAAGCTGCTGATTGCCGATGAGGAACTGTGCCCCATAGTGGATGAATACAAAGGTGAGGTGCTCTTAACGAATGAATTTCGTAATTTAGAAATATCGGAATGTCGAAATGTTGAAGTGAAGCCAGAGAGTCTCTTCATCCTCCTTTACACCTCAGGCTCAACGGGTGTACCCAAGGGCTGTCAGTTGACTCATGGTAACCTCGTCTGCTTCTGTCATTGGTATCAGCGGTATTACGACCTGAAGCCTGAACACAATGTAGCTGCATACGCCAGCTATGGTTTCGATGCCTGCATGATGGACATGTATCCCGCCTTGACCTGCGGTGCTACGGTTCACATCGTTGCCGAAGAAATTCGTCTTGACCTCATTGCGCTTAACGACTATTTTGAGCGTGAACATATCACCCACTCGTTTATGACCACGCAGGTGGGCTACCAGTTTGCCACAAGTATCGAGAACCACTCGCTGAAGTATCTCTCAACAGGTGGAGAGAAACTGGCCTCTTTGACTCCCCCGACAGGTTTCGATTTTTATAATGTGTATGGCCCGACAGAGTGCACCATTTTTACAACCACTTATTTGGTGGATAAGAAACTGAAGGAAATCCCCATTGGCAAACCGCTCGACAATATGCGACTATATATCGTTGACCCACAAGGCCATCGTTTGCCCATAGGTGCAGCTGGAGAGTTATGGGTCAGTGGACCGCAAGTAAGTCGCGGCTATCTGAACCGTCCGGAGAAAACGGCTGAGGTGTATATTGCTAATCCATTTGCAGATAACGATAAATATGCCCGGGTATATCGTACTGGCGACATCGTGCGGTATCTGCCCTCGGGCGATATCCAGTTTGTAGGTCGTCGTGATGGGCAGGTCAAAATCCGCGGTTTCCGCATCGAACTGAAAGAGGTTGAGGCTGTGATTCGTGAGTTCCCCGGTATCAAGGACGCTACCGTGCAAGCCTTCGAGGAGGATGGAGGAAATGGAAAGTTCATCGCTGCATACATCGTTAGTGACACTACAATTGACATCGAGGCACTTAATAACTTTATCCTCGACCAGAAGCCACCTTACATGGTACCAGCCGTGACGATGCAGATTGAGGCCATTCCGCTGAACCAGAACCAGAAGGTGAACAAACGAGCCCTGCCTAAGCCTGTTAAGTCTGTTGCAGTGTCACAGCAACAAACGGAACAGGCCCCAATGAATGTGCTGGAAGAGGAATTACACGAGATGATTGCCGCCATCGTTGGCAACACCGATTTCGGAATTACCACCGTTCTTGGCTATGCGGGACTGACCTCTATCTCAGCCATTAAACTTGCCGTTCAAGTAAACAAGCGATATGGTGTAACACTTGACTCAAAGTCGCTCGTTAAGACTGGTACGCTTCAAGCTATTGAGAATGAAATTCTGAAAGGGTTCATGGTTCAAGGGTCAGGGTTAGCGGTTAATGCCACAAAGGCGGAAGCCGTCCATGAATCATTAACCATTAATCATGCACCATTGAGCTATGCTCAGACAGGTGTGTATTTTGAGTGTCTGAAGAATCCCACTTCGACCGTCTATAATATTCCCTATCTGCTCAGCTATCCTGCAGGTATAGAAGCCGAAAAACTGGCAGAAACCGTAACTCGGGTAGTGGAAGCTCATCCAGAACTGAGTATTCATTTTACTACAGAGGGAGATGCAATCATTCAAACCTTAGTTGATAGTGTGCCTGTGGATGTCCCCATTACAGAAATGACCAACGAGGCTTTGGCAGATTATAAGACCGACTTCGTCCGTCCGTTCAATCTCCAGAAACCGCCGCTCTACCGCTTTGAAGTGGTAAAAACCGAAACTGGTGTTCATTTGCTGATGGATGTTCATCATTTGGTGTTCGACGGAGGTTCTGCCGACCTGTTTATCCGTCAAATCGGAAATACTCTTGATGGATCTGCCATTGAGAATGAGACCTACACCTACCTTGACTTTGTGAACGATCAGCAGAAGGCTGAAGACTGTGAGAAGTATAAGGCCGCCCAGCGGTTCTTTGCAGAAAGGCTACAGACCTGCGAAGGCGCCAGCGAGATTCCTGCCGACCTGCCAAAGAGCGATAAACGGGGCTTCATCGGTGAGGCAGTCTGTCCTACTGATTTAGATAAGGCTGCGGCTTTCTGCCGTCAGCAGGAGATTACTCCGGCACACCTTTATCTTGCTGCTGCCAGTTATGTTATCTCGCGCTATACCAACAACCGAGAAGTTTATCTCTCGACGATTAGCAGCGGGAGATCGAACCTGAAGATTGCCGATACGGTGGGAATGTTTGTCAACACCCTTGCCCTTGGCCTGAAGGTTGACGATGTGACGGTTAGCGAATATCTGCGTCAGGTGAGCGACACCTTCGACGAGACGCTGCGTCACGAGGACTATCCTTTTGCCCGTATCGCCACTGATTATGGTTTCATTCCTACCATTGCCTATGCCTATCAGGTAGGTGTGTTGTCGGAATATACCGTTGGAGGCCAGTCTGTCGGAAGAGAACTGCTGGAACTCAATGTACCGAAGTTCAAGATTAATATCAAGATTGAGTCTCGTGGTGTGTTGGTTCAGTACGATGACTCTATTTATTCTGCCCGACTTGGCAATGCTTTGGCAGAGAGCATCGTGGCTGTAGTAGAGCAGATGATAGTCCAGCCAAAGATGAAGATCCGCCAACTTTCCATTGTCAGCAAGAATCAGGAAGAGGCGTTGAGTCATCTGCGCGAAGTTGCTACGGGGGAAGTACCGTTTAAATATTACCATGACTGCATCAGTTATTATGCCCAGAAGCAGCCTGATGCAAAGGCTTTGGTAGCCTGCGACGCCACCTATACCTATCGGGAGATGGACGAAGCAACCAACCGCATTGCCAACGCCCTGCGTCAGCGTGGTGTAGAGCCTCGCAGCCGCGTCGCTTTGTTGCTGCCCAGAACGTCGAAAGTCATTCTCTCTATCTTCGGTGTGATGAAGGCGGGATGTGCCTATATCCCTT